>ERZ1106923.25-NODE-25-length-76399-cov-17.164505_pt1 | contig 76399 bp, 121 predicted proteins | sample MGYA00403657_ERZ1106923 | MGnify/ENA primary metagenome ERZ1106923 (study PRJEB35170, sample SAMEA104062425) | human gut metagenome | biome: human gut; feature: human-associated habitat; material: faeces | place: Denmark | collected 2012-06-19 ...
CGTTCCCAAGAAGGAGGAAGTGAAGCCTGCGAAGAAGCAGATTACTGTAAACTAACTGTATTCTATTCCTCTTTGTTTCAACATAGCAGCACACGGTTTCTTTGAAATCAAATTCCAACCAAAATCGTCCCCAATTCTGCCACGCTCCATCTTTCAATTCCGGTGATGGATACGGACCCAACAACTCTCCGCTCCGTCGAAATTGCCAAGAAGGACTTTGGCTTTCATGAAGAGGCGCTCCAACTCCTTAGTAAGAAGCCAAGAGTGTCCAGGAACGTCCTTCAAGCGTATCACAAGGAGATCCTCGCGATAGCCAAATCATTGAAACAGTTATTCCTGGATATTGCTGAGAAGAAGAAGAAGTAGGAGAATGTAACACAATTTGACACAATAGCTATGAGAGTGCACTGCTGGAACTCGAAGACGCACTCCAGACGGAGAAAACGACGAGGGAGCAGTCCTATGTGGATACATCGATGCGAATTGATGAGCTGAAGAAGGCGATCGATCTTGTATGAGTTTTAAACGCGAATCATCTGCAGGGATTGACCGAAAAGAAGCAGTTGCGCGAAGAGAACTGCCGCCTTGAGGATGAGATGAAAGAAAAGCAGGAGGCTGCTGCCAATTGCAAGAAAGCGTACGAGACGAGTTTATCCACACTGGCCTCCCTTCACTCGGAATTGGAGAGCATACGAAGTGCCCTTCACCAGCTACAGGAAGAGCAGGAAGCGTTGGAGGCAAAGCGGAGCGATTTGACTGCGCTGCTAAACAAAGAGGAGGAGAGCATTGGGAATTGTGCGCTTCGTCTGGAAGAGGAGTATGCAAAACGGCACAGTGAACTGACTGCTGCCGTGGAATCAAACCATGCCAAGTTGGAGGCATTGAAGGACGAGATTCAGAAGACGAGTTTGCACAGACCACGCGGATAAAGCGTAGACGAAATGCACGACAAGCAGATCGAGGAGCTGAAGGAGGACAACAGTAATACGGAGGATAGGGTGAATGCGCTCACAAGTCAGCGGGACGAGTTGTCAAGCCGTTTGCAGGCATGCAGTGATGCTCTGTAATCCCCTTCGCTCGTTTTCACAAACAGAAAGCAGAAGCAAACGGACTTGGAGGGTGTGGGATCCCAACTCCTTCAATTGACCGAGGAAGTGCAAGAGAGTGCCAGTGCACTGGCGATCCAGACGCAGCAGAAGGCGGAGTCGGATGCATTCTACAACGGCAAGGTAGAGGTGGAGATCGCCGTTCTGAATCATCATTAGTCCGCAACGAGCGAGAAGAAGGCGATTTATGAACGTCTCGTTGCTGCCGAAATTGAGAAGACGCAGGTGGAGGGAGAGCGAGTGCGCATTCAGAAGAACGCCGGCATCACGGAGGAAGAGTGCAAACAAGAGGAATTGCATCGCGAAGAGATCCAGAAGCGAATCCAGAATGCGGAGGAAGAGTATCGGCAAGGAACCCTAATCCTGACGAATGGCGCGAGCGAAGTGATCAGCATGAAACAGCGTATCCAGACATTGGACACCGAAATCGTAAACACGAACAGGCGGGGTAAGGTGTAGGAGGAGCTGTCGACGCAGTTGCATTCTCGGAATAACGAGATCACGACGGAACTGGAGGCGTTGGCGGTGCAGTGCGAGGACGTGGAGGACAAGGTGGCTTCGGAGAGCAAGGGGAGGAATGAGGAGAAGGCGATGGTGAACAACGAGCTGGGTAGGGATGATGGGATGATGTGATGCGTAGGAGCGTTGGAGAGCGAGTATGCATCTCTGGCGTCAGCGAACACGATTCTGCAGGACGACTACAAGAGTGTTCAGGAATTGAAGAATAGCACGAAGGAAACCGGACTGGCTCGAATCGCCGCACTGCAGGACGAGTTGAACGCGTGGCAGCAAGCGGTGAATGAGTCGGAAACGATTGAGGAGTTGTTCGTTGCGCATCAGGATCGATTGCGCAATCTGCAGGAAAAGGTGACGCGGTCGGAAAAGGCGAGAAGAGTGCTCAGCGATCGCATCCAGACGATTAAGGGGAACGTGATTTCGGAGCTGATTGTGAATGAAGCCGATCCGAGCGGGAGTTTCATTTTGGACGTTTCACCGGACGAACGGTACGTGTCAATCACTGGAAATGGATACCGCTCCGCCCCGTTCGGTTTTGAGCGCGTGTTCTGGGGCAATTACGAATTGGGTGAAATCGCGGATTCGTTGTCAGATGCGCTGTATTCCGCGTTGGACGGGAAGACGATCACGCTGCTGAACCTTGGCGTGGAAGCGTCGGCAGTGACGAAACGCCAATTCCTCTTTCGTGATTGCTGGGTCGTCTTGTAACGCATAGAGAATTCGCCGAACTGTCTCTTCTTCCACATTTTGTCCTCGCTGCTGAGTCAGACAGAGCGGTTAGCTTCGCTATCCCAGCATTACCGATTCTTTGTGTCTGCCGTGGAACTGGATGCGCGTGCAGCAGGACGTCACATTCAGATCGATGAGCAGAATTTGAGCGTTGGGGAGTCGTACATCGATGATGAGCCGATTCTCCACGATCTGTTTGAGATTGGGCGTTTTTCGTTTGAAATGAACAAGGAAACGACGACGAAGCTAAAACGACGCGAGGTGCGCAAAGAGGAGGATTTGAACGACATTCTCTCCATCTTGTGCCACCAGCGAGCGAGCATGGAGTACAACACGAAGAACGACGAGTTGTCGCTAATTGTCACAATGTGGCCGTGAACGTAGGGGATGAGGAGTAGAAGTGTCGAAGGCGGCGAAGATGGCGGGAACGTAACCGCGGGACAGATTCATTTGTGCGACATATCCCCATTCCACTCGAGCAACTCCATCGGTTCAGGTGCGTTGAGTGGAGTGGCATTGAGGAATAGCAATGGCGTCGTTTCAGGAGTGCTTGCTGGGATTGATTCCCGTATTAGACCGACTGTTCAGTGCACCCTCAGCACCGAACCAGAATGAAGCGGGGCTTGATCTGTCGTCACTGCCCGGCTTGTTGACTGTGCGCTGAAGCGAGCGGCGTTCATCACTAGAAACTCAGTAACAGGGGGAAGATTGTGGTGGTGAGTTCGGCGAGCTCGGTGATGAGGGATTTTGAGGAGACTCTCGATCTGTTGAGTTTTGTAAAGTGGGAGTGGCGAGGGAGAGTGATGCGTAGATGTATCAGTAGTTGCAAGCTGGGTCCTGCGCAAAGTCATTTTCTGTAGTCTGTGACTTGTTTCTTTGACACGCTATCGGTGTTGTGTTGTGTTCCTGAAATGGGGATCATCCTGTTCTAGTCAGAAAGCCTTTATATTATCATACGCATACCCCTTCACACAAGCCACAAGAGCACGCCATTCATTGTTCCCCCATGTCGAAGCGTGCCTGGTACTACAACATCCTGCACCGCGTGCCAGCGGCAATCACAATCGGCATCATATTCTATCTATTTGTTTCGCAGGTACGCATTTGGAGCTCTGTTGTGTTATTCGCTAGGAAATCACTCCTGCGAGAATTTACAACGATGTTTTAGTGGCCCCGGCCTATTTCGACAAGACTAGTTTCTTCAACAAGGTGTTCAACAAGAACCACGTCTACTCGAGCGGCATCGACTACAACAAGATGGTTCCGGGAGAGGACGTCGATTCCAACATCACGCAGTCGCTTATCGTTCTCTACGACGATGATGTGGACTACCTGCTCTACAAGGACAAGCGCATAAGTATATACAACCAGCGCATGGAGATCAAGCTTCCAGACGCGGTTCGGATTAAGAACGCGCGCGAGAAGAAGAGCAGCGTTCTCCCGAAGGCGAGCAACCGTCGCGAGATCATCCACATCGCGAACGACACGGTGCTGAAGGACACCTCGTTCATCGCGAATAATCGCGACTGGCACGATGGCGGCAGCTACCGGTTGTGCATCGCAACCACGTTTGCTCCTGTGACCGTGCGTCCCTTTCCGTGTTGTGATTCGTAGTCCCCTCGTCGTTGGAGTGTCCAGAACAACACGCTCCACGGACTGAAGTTCCTGGGCCCGAGCGTGCTCCCCGTGATCCTGTACAGCAAGGACGACTTTTCGGACATCTGCCAGGGAGACAACACCATCATGTGCATCACGGACCATCAGACGAATCCCTACGGCATGCCGATCATTTCGTCGATCTACAAGAAGCTGGAGGGTCTGGAGGCGATCAACATCACCTGCGAGTACTACGGGTACGTGAACGGCGACATTCTGCTCTCCTCCAACATCGATCGGGTTTTGAAGCTGATTCAGAAACAACAACAACGCGGCAACCTAAAGAAGCACGTATTCGTCACGGGCCGTCGCCTCAACAAGGAGGTGTTCGACCGCTCCGTGTTCCGCAACGTGTACGACTACAACCGTTTCATCAACGAAGTGTACTACAACGAACCCCTGTACTCGGCGCTGGCGCTGGATTACTTCATCATCAACAAAGGAACGTTCGACCTGGAGGCGATGCCGGACATCGTGATCGGTCGCGGCGAGATCGACGCGTGGCAGTTCTCCACAGCCTACGCGAACCCCGACTGCGACATCATCGACACGAGCGACGCCAGTGGAGGTGGAGAGTGTGTGTGAGGAGTAGTCTTCTGCGTGCACCAGACGGACGAACGTGGTGTGGGGTCGGGCGTGTTCAACATGAACAAGGAGCCGGCGGACACCAACTGGAACAAGAACGCGATCTCGGAGAAGGACCCGCAGTGGACGGAGAAGATGGAGAAGCACCTGCTGCCGACCACGTCGTTGTATAGTGACTTCCATATGAGTGGGCGATGCGATGGCGTGTGAGGTGTAGCGATGCTGTGGAACAACAAGCTGGTGATCGAGCGACGCAACGGGTATTGTGACGTCTTCAACGACTACGAGGTGGGCGTGCTGCGCGGGTACTTGGAGGGAAAGAGTGAGCGAGGGTGTGGTGAGTGACTCTCAGGCTGCCTATACATAACGGAGGGGCGCTGCAACGGCACGCTGATCAACTACTGCGACAGCGGCACGTTCGTGTACCACGACCTGAGCATTGGCAAGGAGAAGTTCGGCGTGCTTCCGAAGTTCGGATATCGACTGTTCATGGTGCAGTGGGGGAATGGGGGCAAGGTGACATATAGGAAATGCCCTGACCCGAAGGGCAACAGGTGCTTCAGCTACGACAACTATGTGGACACATCGATTGGTAACTTTGACGACGAAACGTCCGAGGTGTTCTGCTACAAGCGGAAGGAGTATGATGTTGTGTTTTTGGATGGAGAGGTGCGTGACGAGTTCTTGTACCGCATGAGGAAGGTGATGAAGAAGAACACGGTGATCATCGTGCACGACATTAACACGTACCGCTACCATCAGAAGGTGGAGCTGCTCATGAACTCGAATGAGTACAAAGTGCTGTTGGAAGTTACGAACTCCAGTTCACCTTTCGGATTCGCCATTGTCGGTCGGAGGTGATAGGATGGGACTTGTATTTTACTTTGCTGCGTTGTTTGTTGTGAATGATAATGTCACTAAGGGAGTTGCTTCACGGGATCACACCGTTATGTGATTTGCTTCGTGGAATTGCTTCAAGAAGGACAAGAAATAGCAAACATCGCATCATCCACCTCCATCACGTCCTCCTCGTTCGTGATCGCGGAGTGCCGCACATCGGAGATGAGCACGAGAGAAAGGATGCTGGGAGGAATCGCGTAGTCTTTCAGTTCCTCCGGCTTGCAACTTACGGCTTCCTGCTGAATGGGTATGATCTACTATTGAGCAACGCGACAGAGGCCACTTCGGGAAGCAGCAGCAAGCAGAGTTCGATGAGTCGGCACGAAGTGCCGAGACTCGTTGTGGTAAAGCGCACGTTGATTTGGTAGGCCAAGTGGTTGCTGCTATTTCTACTCAATAACACGCAAATGGACGGAACGACTTGCAGCTATTCTTCCCTTGCTTGATTGCCTACGACTGATAGAGTGGCATGACTACTACTTGATATATAAGATTGCACACCTGGAGAAACCCGTCGGCTCTACAGAGTCACCGATTTGCGACACCACTCACAGCGTCTCCACTTCATATTCCTCTAAATGACTAAGCAGATCCTTTGAAATCGAAATGATGTGTCGACAATAGCGGAGAAGCTACAATGGAACGGACAATCCAAGCACGCATACATTCTCAACGGATTTGTAATAGTGAGTACGACGATGCGTGTTGCGTTGCGAATACATGATCTTCTCCATAATCTCCACTTCATCCGACATCAGAGCAAGAATCGAGTATGCCTTCGTCACATCGCGGTGACAGACGCGTTTGCCGTCGGAATGCGGCGAAAACGGCGTGCTTCGCTTCACACTCATACTCTTTTCTGCGCGTTCAGAACACATGGAAGAAGAACCCGGGTCGTTTCATAACAGTATTTGCGTTTGGTTCAGTCGTTCCTCCATAGATTCCGTGTTTCTGCAGTTCCTTGACGAACCCGAGATTTTCCAGTACAACAACGGAAAGGAGGACGACAAGGTGGCGTAGAGCGATGTTGTAATGTGTAAAGGGTAGTCCCTGCGAGTTTAAGGAGGAGGTGCGGAAATCAGCAATCGATATTGACGAATGGGAGCGAAATCGCAGAGGTGGTGCAGCCACGGATGGGTAATGAGTAGAGGAGTACAACAAGAATCATTCAAGCAAACACCCCTTTCTAGACAATGCGCATCCTCTAGAAGTGCCCGTGAATACACATCCGCTCACCGTTATCATGGGGCAGATCGAGAGGGCGAGGAACGAGATGCTCCTTGTCCAGAAGATACTGAACGACGTCCGTGCACAGGCCGGATCGAGTCCCGACTTCCGCGAAAAGAGACGTTGGATTCCTCGCGAAGAGGTGGGAGAAGACTTGGACCTGTCGCGCCGTTCGCAAGTGTCGAATTTGGAGGCGAGCTACATTCTGTACGAGGAGGCAACGAATCGCTTTGAAAGGGGAATCACGCAATTCCGCAACACGGTCAGCTAGTGCGTATTCCTCTCCCTAGTAACATATAGCCAACGAAACTACTTCAACGATCTATTCCAATACAGCCAGTACTTCAACATTCTCACCATCCACGGTTCCACGCTGTCCTTCGTCCGCAACAACGATCCTCTGCTTGTGCACTGCGGGTTCACGAACAAGCGCGACCTCAGCTGCTGTCTGCAGGTGTTTGGAGGCAAAACCGGACATGTCGTGTTCAAACCCCACGAGGGCTGCTACTACTCCTATCTCTCCATTTCGACGTCCATCATTGACGATTCGCGCGAGTACGACTCCACCTTCTTGTCCATCTTCTCCGATTCGCTGATGTCTAGCTTCCATGCAAAGCCGATCGAGAAGTCTTCCTACAGCACGCTGCTGCCGCAACTGATGAGTTCGTCGTCGTCGCCGCACACGCGGGAGAACCTGCATCGCATCAACGCGCTCCAGCACTCCCTCCTCTGTCGCGACATTTTCAACACGCTGCTGGCGGGTTGCACGGCGCTGCAGCGCGCGAAGGGCAAATCCATCGAGGGACTGGTCGATGTGTGCGACAATGCATTAACCTTCTCCTTCGACAATTCTCTGCTCGTGCGAATCCAGCTGATGAACGCCGACGACGTGCTCGTCGATCCCGCTGCGTTTGAGGCGTTTATCGGAGAAGAGTGCTCCCCCATTTTTCGTCCTCACGCGTAGGTCGAGCCCCGCCCCCTCGGACACGAAATCGTCTCCCTCCAATCTGATCCAGCCGATCCTCCAAGCCATCTGCCATTCCATCGTTTTGACGCTTCTGCGACAACAGCTCCAACAATACAGGAACAGTCCGCACATCGCGTCCGTTCGGCAATTCCGCGAATCGCGGGTGGAGGAGGAGCAGAAGCAGTACGCGCTGCAGTTTTTCAAGACGGCAAAGTACGTGTACAACCGACTGTTCATGAAGTACTTCTTCTTCGTGCTGACCCTTCAATTCAAGTGAATTGCTCGTCGCGGTCGTAACGTGTAGCGCGCTGGTGTACTCGAACATCGAGCTGACGAACGCGAAGCTGAAGGTGAAATACCACGACCGCGGCAGTTACACGGAGATCGAGTTTGCGTTCAGCGCATTGAACATTAGCAACATCGTCGTGCTGTCGGAGGACTGTGTGTATGTGAATAGCGACAAGTACACGGGGCTGTTTGACGCCTTCTCCGGCGTGCTGCGCGCATTCATGGTACAGATCCGATTGCTGTACTTGAACAGTTGTTTGCGAAGTGGAGTCGGAATCGACCGCGACCTTGGCGACGACTTGGCGGTGCTGAACGGGAACGGCAAGGTCACCGTCATTTCCTTCGATTACGCCGTTCCGACGCCGCTCGCGTTCTACCACGCGTTCGTGATCTACTGCAAGCAGGGAAACGTGATAAACAAGGAGGCGGGGTGGATCTCCATCGGGCGGAAGGACCGCGAGAAGCAGCCCCAGTCGCGGCGGGAAATCCTCTGTGGTGTTTCTTGAACAAACAGGCGTAGTTCTTCTGCGAGGCAGCACGCTTCTTTCCCTCCTCGAACAGTTCGTGAGTGATTGCGTAGATCTTGTCCTGCTCCTCTTCACTCTTAATCGCATCGATGGGCTCCTGCTCCTTCTCCTCGTACACGATGACTCCCGTCTTCGCGGTCTCCTCAGCCATCGCGCAGTAGGCAATGTTGATCGCACCTCTGTCAGCAGGGTGCAGCCACTTCATGAAACGCGTGGACTGAAGCCAACCCAGGCAGCCGAAGTCGCGAGCGATGGAGGTGGCGGCAGTGCCGGGATCGCAAACGACGAAGTGGCACTCGGGGTGCTTGCGAGCCATGGTCAGGCAGTAGGACGTGATGCAGTACTTGCTGCGGAAGTAGGAGCCGAAGTTGCTGTAATCCTCCTTCGTCGGCATGATGTGCTCCTTGGAGATCTCGGAGGGACGACCCTTGGGATAGGTGCAGGAATTCACGAACACGACGCGAGGCTCGCACGACTCCTTCACAATGTACTCAAGAAGGCACTCAGTCAAGTAAGCGGGTCCCAGGAAGTTGGTCTGGAAGGTGAGCTCGTAGCCCGTGTTGGCCTGGCGGTACTCGGGCACAAGGCTGATGCCGGCGTTGTTCACCAGCACATCAAAGTGGATCTTCTCCTTCTTGATCTTCTCCACGCAAGCGTCGATGGAGTTCGGATTCGACACGTCCACCAGGAGGTACTACGCGTGAGGCGCAGAACACGAACGGACAGAAATGGACTCGTTCTTCGTCTCCTCCTTCAGCTTCGCGACGGCGTCCTGCGCTCTCGTCTCGCTTCTGCAGCCGATAATCACCTTGGCTCCGGCGAGAAGGAGAATCTTGGAAGCAAGATAGCCAAAACCGGTGTTTCCTCCCTACACATGACGCGCTTGCAAGGCCACGCACGGTAATGAAGGCAGTCTTCTTGGCCACACCCTCTCCCTTAAGAGTGGCAGCAGCGTTTTCAACACTATTCCTACAGGGTGAGGCAGTCGTCGCTTCCACTACCAAGACATAGTCACAGCAAACAATACACGATTTTGAATCTACACCTCAAAACCGGGGAAACGGGGGTAACCAATCATCTTTCAGAGCGGATAGGTTCTGGATGGTTCCATTTCTGAGGGATCGTGTCCGGTTCCGTGAGGCGGCTGCTCCCTCCACATAACACACCAGCCACCTCCCTGCTCCAACAAACACTACTACAATGCGAGTTTAGAAGCCAAATCCAGCAAACGGATCAACAGCAGGAGCGGGAGCGCCGAAGCCAAAGTTCTGCTGAGCGGGTTGTTGCGCGGGAGCACCGAAGCCGAAATTCTGCTGAGGCTGAGCAGGAGCGCCGAAACCAAAGTTCTGCTGCGGCTGCTGGGCAGGAGCACCAAAGCCGAAGTTCTGCTGAGGCTGGGCAACGGGCTGCTGAGCGGGAGCGCCGAAGCCGAAGTTCTGCTGGGGCTGAGCCGCGGGAGCAGGAGCGCCAAAGCCGAAATCGAACGCGTTCTGCTGAGGCTGAGCAGCAGGCTGAGCAGCAGGCGCGCCGAAGCCAAAGTCAAAGCCAGTCTGCTGGGGCTGGGCAGCGGGAGCGGGCTGAGCAGGCTGAGCGGGAGCGCCGAAACCGAAATCGAATCCGGTCTGCTGGGGCTGCGCGGGCTGGGCAGCGGGCTGCGGCGCGCTGAAGTCCATGGAGAACATGTCGTTAGCAGCAGGCTGCGCAGCAGGAGCGGGAGCGGCGGGCTCGGGCGTGGCGCCGAAGAGACCGGCACCCGAGTTCGAGGAGAACAGGTCGTAGGCGTTGTTGTTGGTGCTGGGCGTCGTGGGCTGCGGCGTCACCACCTTCGTGGTCTTGGCGGGACCGAAGAAGCCGCCGCCCGTGTTGCCGAACAGATCGGCAGCCTTGTTCGCGCCGAAGATGTCCGAGGCGGAAGGCTGGGCAGCAGGCTGAGCGGGCTGCGCGGCGGGCTGAGGAGCCGCGCCGAAGAAGCCGGTGGCGGCGGGAGCGGGCTCGGCGGCAGGCTCGGGCGCGCCAGCAGCAGGTCCGTAGTTGGCCACCTCGGGAGCGGCGTAGGCGTCGACCTTGAGCTGGTTGGCCTCCTCCTCTCTCTCCTCCTCGCTGTCCTCGGGCGGGTTGTACTCGGGCGCGCCGTTGATGCGCATCTCGTCGGAGTAGGTCTGCAGGAAGGCGAGCGACTCGTCCACCTCGAAGGCCTGGTCCTCGCTGGCGCCGGGGCACGCCACGTTCAGCAGACCGATCTCCTCCATCATCACCTTGAACATGTAGCCGCGCTGCTGGAGGTCCACGTCGCGCGAGAAGCAGCACTCCTTCATGATGAGGTCCGCGTCCTCCGTGGCGCTGCCCAGACGGCCGCAGTTCTTCATGATGGCGTTCACGCAGTAGCCCTTGGTCTCCACGTCGGAGAGGCGCGCGAAGAGCGCGCACAGGCGGCGCACCACCTCCTCCACGCCCACCTCGGCGGTGTCACCGTACTGGCCCAGCACGAAGCAGAGCACCTGGACGAACACGGCGGGGAGCTTGGGCTCGTCCATCAGCTCGAGGTACATGGCGACGGCCTCGCTGCGCATCTTGTAGTCGATGTCGGGGTCGCCCTGGCCCTCCTCCAACAGCTTCATCACCGTCGACGCCACGTTGTTGGGCACGACGTCGCCCGCCGCGAGGAACAGTTGGGTGATGGTCTTGATGTACCACGAGGGGTTGGGCGCGAAGCGCTCCGCCAGGTCGTTCACGCGCGTGATGAGGAGGATCTGGAAGTACTCGTCGTTCGTCGTCTTCAGGAAGTCCAGCATCTTGTCGATCACCACCTGCACGTTGTTCTCGTTGCTGATCGCGAACAGCAGGTCGATCGCCTTGCGCTTCAGCGCCTCGTCGTCGCTCGACAGGCAGTTCATCACGGCCATCTGGTGCGTTGCCGCCACCGTCGGGTTCTCCTTCACCATCTCGCCCAGCGCGTTCAGACCCAGGTACTTCAGGTTCGCCACGGGGTTGTTGATGAAGAAGGCGGTGGCCTTGCTGGCAGCCTCCAGCAGGTCGCTGTTGGGGTAGATGCGCACCACGCAGCGGATGCACTCGTAGCTGATGGCGTGGCCGATGGCGGTGCCCGCGTCGGCGCGCGCCATCGTGTCGGCGATCACGGAGTACATCTTCTCCGAGGTGGTCTGGTCGCCGTAGCCGAGGCGCGACAGCAGGCGGATGATCTTGATCTGCACCCACGGGGCGGGCACGTTGTGGTAGTCGTAGTCGCGAGGGAGACGCATCTCGATGATCTGCTTCTGGATGCTCACGAGCGAGGGAACCAGACCCTTGGCGATGGTGGGGTCGTCCTTGCAGATGTCGTCGAGCAGCACCACGGAGGCGGTCATGACGGACGGGTCGGGGTCGCACAGCAGCTTGAAGATCTCGTCGTAGAGATGAGAAATGCTCGTCTTGTCCAGCTGGTAGAAGCGGTGGAGGGCGAGGAGAGCTCGCTTGCGCACGAACTCGCGCTTGTGGGAGAGGAGGTTCGCCACCGGTCCGATGACGGCGGGAATCATTTCCGTCGTGATCAGCATGGACGTGGCCACCAGGGCGTTCGCCACCTCGGTGTGGTCGTTCGAGGTCATATCCTACCCATCACGCCCAAAACACGAAACACACCTTCTGGAGCATGTTGATAACCATGAAACGGAACTCGTGCTCGGGGCCGATGCAGCTGGCAGCCGCGAGGTAGCCCACCTTCTTCAAATACACGTTCGGGTTCGCGGACAGCTAGTCGTCACTCGCCTCCCCCAGAATCGACCTCGATGCACTTGATGTAGCCGAACGAGCAATCGTGGCCCAGCATCTCGCAGTAGATCATGCGAAGCATATTCTCTTTGGTTGTGCGCTATTCCTTATCGCCAGCGCGCTCGTCCCTACGTTGTCGCACTTCGTATCCATGATCTTTCTCTTCAGGATGCCGATTTGCTTAATGACGATCTCGTCTTCCTCCTGCTTCGTTTTGCTGTCGCCGATCGCTTTCACGAACTCAATGAATTCCTTGGAGAGGTTAGAAGGAACGGACATGGTAGATTTGATTGTTTTGTGCAGAACCAAACATGGAAAGGTAATGGAGAATGAGGGCCCGATCATGATTTGGATATGGGCATCGTACCGCATTCCCGATTATTCCATTCGCGCTTTAGGGGCCTTCCATTATCGGGCCCTCTCTCCTTCTCGCATCCTATTCTCCATCCCGAGACCATGGCGGACAAAGTGCGGAATCGAAGGGAGCTGCTCGACAAGGTAAGCAACAACCAGGCACTGAATTTGGACGGTTTGCCTCGCTTTCGCCGATCACGTCTAGAGCAGGACGAGTTCATATCCTACGCGCGCGGCGAGCTCGAGAGACAGCGGAATATGTGGAGAGTACCTCATTGTACGTCGCGATGACTTCGTAGTTCTGCTACACGGCGCTGATTGTCGTGTTTATCTGCGGATTCCTGTACGGCATGACGGAGCCAGAGTGGGGACGGTTCCCGAACATCGTGCGCGTGCTGACCGTCGGCAACTACAACTACTGCATGGTGCTGCCGTGTTTGAGTGTGAGCATCATGCTGTGCGTCACCGCCGTACTCTCCCCGTGTCCACTCTGATTATAGATTCTGATTGTGTTTTATCCGTGGATGCGCATCGCGCGTCATGTAGCCTACGCGATTCCCGCCGTCTTCCTGACCGTCTTTTTCCTTCTCTCTCGTACGAAGTGGAGTTCACTTCATCTGGGTCTCCCCATGCTGCCCGTGCTCGTCCTGGGCCTCCCCCTCATCGCGGTCTACATCAACACGAACAACCGCAAGCTATGGCAGCAGCTCGACCAGCTGGAAGAGGTGCGCTCCAAGTACAAGTCCGTTTCGCCTCCTTGTTGAACAAACACGTTAGTCACTAAGCGTTCTCATCATGGGCTGGTGGCGCTCCTCGTCCACCACCTTCTCGGAAAAGTCACCCAGCTCCTCCTTCTCCTTCAAGTTCCTCTCGCGGATTCGCTTGCACTTCGGACAGTTCTCCATGCCCTTGAAGCAGCCCTTGTGGTACACCGCCTACGCCTCATCGCCTCACTCCGCCACGAACATTGCAGCGACGGCAAATCACCGTCGTGTCAAACTGGAACGGGAAGATGATCGGGTCCTTCTTGCAGATCTCGCAGATGAACCCCTTCGCCTGACACAGCTACGCCTCACTCTCCTTCTCTTCCCCTACCACGCAGTCCTGCGTGATGTGCTTGTTGATGGCCGCCACCACTCTCTCCAGCCACGGCAGCAGCGTGCCGCTCTTGATCTCCGCGAAGTCCTTCAGCGACATCATCTCCGTGCCCATCATGAAGTACAGGCGCGGCTCCAGCAGGCGCAGCAGCTCCTCCTTCTGCTTGCACGTCTTCACGTAGTCGTACATGAAGCTCAGGCGCGAGCGCAGCTCTCGGATCCTGTGCAGCACCGCGTTCTACCCCTCACGCCCTCGCCCAACACTCACCTTCTCCACGATCTCCGGGTTCACCGACGACACGCAGATCAGCGGCTGGTCGAAGATGCTCTGCAGGTACTCCGCGCACACGTTCGCCACGGGGTAGCTCTTGAAGTCCCACTGGAGCACGAGGCGGCCCGGGATGATGAACGTGCGGTTGCTGTGGCAGTTCATGCAGTAGTAGTAATGACTGTACTCGCAGTAGCGGTAGTCCTTCTTGAACAGACCCTCTACGCCTCACACGCCGTCTCCGCCGCTACGCTTGCCGCCAATGCGCGCGCCGCAATCCGCGCAGCAGTCGTTCTGCAGCGCGATGCGGTCCTCGTCCTTCAGGAAGCCGAACGGCGCCTCGTTGTCCAGCACCAGCTTCACGCGCACGCCGCCCTCCTTCTGGCCCAGCGGGTTGTGGATGCCGTAGCCTCGCATCACCATCTGCAGCACGTCGCGCAGCAGCGCGTCCTCCGCCGGCACCTGCTCGTTCGCGAAGGGCGCGTCGATCCTGCCGCTGTTGCGGAGGTTGAGAACGCCCTGGAGATAGTTGTTCATCTCCGCCGTCGCCACGTCCAGCTGCTTCTTGTTCGCCTTCTTCACGGGCGAGGGCAGCTTGGGGAAGCTGACGGCGGGGTAGACGTGGTGGTAGTAGTTGTGGAGCGCTCTGAAGCGGGAGTAGGGGATGGCGGAGGTCCACTGCTCCTTCTGGTTTGGAGGGTTGTGCTGGCGAGACGCGAAGTCGCGAGTGAATGTGCAGGTGTATGTGGGCGTGTCGTGAACGAGAGCGCACTCGGTGACGGAGCCGGCCAGCACGCCGCTGCAGAGCATGCGCTCGGAGGGAGAGATGATGGGCTCTTCGTATTCCTCGTCGACAGCGGGCTGGGCGGGCTCGATGGTCATCGTGGGGGTGGACTGCAGAAGGCGCTCCAGAGCGGAGGGTTTCGCGGGTTTCTCTTCAGCCGCGTTCTTCGCTTGTTCTTCGGCTTCTCTTTTAGCCTTCTCTTCGGCCTCCTTCTTTGCTTGTTCTTCGGCCTCCTTGGCGAGTCTCTCCTTCTCTTCCGCTTCCTTTCTCGCTCTCTCTTCAGCTTCCTTCTTCGCCTTTTCTTCCGCTTCCTTCTTCGCTCTCTCTTCAGCCTCCAGTCTTGCCTTCTCCTCGGCTTCCTTAGCGAGTCTCTCCTTCTCCTCGGCTTCCTTTCTTGCTTTCTCTTCAGCTTCCTTCTTCGCCTTCTCTTCAGCCTCCTTGGCGAGTCTTTCCTTTTCAGCGGCCTCCTTTTCCAATCTCGCCTTCTCTTCAGCTTCCTTCTTCGCCTTCTCTTCAGCCTCCTTGGCGAGTCTTTCCTTTTCAGCGGCCTCCTTTTCCAATCTCGCCTTCTCTTCAGCTTCCTTCTTCGCCTTCTCTTCAGCCTCCTTGGCGAGTCTCTCCTTTTCAGCGGCCTCCTTTCTCGCTCTCTCTTCAGCAGCCTCCTTTTCCAGTCTCTCCTTCTCAATACGCTCCTTCTCTTCAGCTTCCTTCTTTGCCTTCTCCTCCTCCAACCTCTTCTTCTCTTCAGCCTCCTTTCTGGCCTTCTCCTCAGCTTCCTTCTCAAGTCTCTCCTTTTCCAATCTCTCCTTTTCCAATCTCTCCTTCTCCTCTGCCTCTTTCTTCAATCTCTCTTCCTCCAATTTCTTCTTCTCCTCAGCTTCTTTCTCAAGTATCGCCTTCTCCTCAGCCTCCTTCTTCGCCTTCTCCTCATCCACCTTCTCACTCTTTGTGTCGTTCTCCACTATATCTTCTATTTCACTCTCATCCTTCGGCGCTCCATTCTTATACACATACTCAATGGTTGGCACGGGAGGCTTTCCAGTGGGGTGGCACTATACGTCAATCATACCAACTTCCACTACGCTCCATCCCTCCTTCGGCGGTACATTCGCATTGTCCTTAATGAAGTAAATCGCCTTACTGCCGATCTTTCCAAAGAACCATCGTCTTCCCGAACTCCTTCCTACACGTCAATAAAGATACGGGACATCTCACCCTTTCCAGGAACGTTAAAACGGAACATCTCAAAACCGTTTTCACTCTCCCATCTCCGCACGTTATCGCTATGCCCATGACCAACACAGGAGATCCGCCTACCGCTTTCCACTCTCCACATACTCTGTGTTTGCTTCACTCACTCCCGCGCCTTTCACAACCAGTTTTACGATATCGTTTTCCATCTAGATCAGAATGCGAACGATTCCTTCTTCTGTGCGACGCCTTCTCTACCAGTGTTTGCCGCGGTTATTCCATTGTTGTTACCGAGGAGCGTTGTGTTTCCAGCCCTCCATAAACACAATTCGTTCTATATGAATCGGACGCTATACTTCGCTATCGACAAATACTGCGAAGTATTCTGCGGAAAGGGGGACATCGTAGAGATACCCGTATCTTCCGTATCTGCTCTTCTATTCCGATCATACGCAGGATCATATAGCCACCGTCGAAGTGGAGCGGTGCACACTCTCCACCGTCGATTGTGTTCTTGACAACAGTGCCGCGGTCACCATAAATCGAAAGGATATCTTGTCCATGGCACATGCCGGTAATGCATTCGCGTGAAATACGATGTCTAGTCCATCAAAAGACGGAAATCGAGGTGGTGGAAAACGATCTTGTCTCCTATTCGAACGACGACGGGAATGTACGCACTGCAGGATTCACTCACGTGTAGACTACGTATTTGGGAGTTGTGACAAAGATTGGCAAGTCGCTGCTCTCCGTTTACGTCCTCTCCGGGCCCAGCAAAAACGAGAACTGCGAGGTGTGGATCAAGCACATCAGCTTCATTGGTCGTGGGTTTTGCATTGGTTTGGGCTCCGCGCTCCGTCTCAACCATAGAGAAGTACTTTGAGCTGAAAGAGAACAGACTCCAGGTGGAATACCGCTCGCTCTACTCATTCTTCAACAAAGCACTTATTCCGACCCAATTCCAAGAAGAGATGGGCATCCCGAAGCTGGTGTATGAAATCGGAGAACGCTTCCCGATTGTCGTATCCATTTCGGACAAGCTCCAAGGCACGGCGCGCCATAAGTCGAAGGACGATTCGGATATCCCCACAGAACGCAAGCGGAAGAAACGAAGGATGCAGTTCTTCTCCCACTCCGAACGACAATCGCCAGAAGTGCTGCTCGAGAGTCCGACGGATGCTTCGCTCACGGTCAAAATGAACATGACTCCGGACCCTCAGCTCTTGCAGGAGGCGACGACGTCCGATCTGGAGCTGAAGTCGTCTCTGATCAAAACCTACAACTCGACAAAGGAGCGCATCGTGAAGATGTGGCTCAACATCAACGAGAAGGTCTCGCCGAAGGCGAAGCGAATGAAGGAGGCGAGCAAGGTGCGTGATCGCGATCTCGCGTGATGTCTAGGAGAAGTACATCGCTCCGCTGCAGGCCATGCAGTCTGAAGCTGTGGAAGAGGAAACACCTCGCGCTGAAGACGGGTTTGATACGGATTCGACACACTACGTGAAGTACCTGTCAGGGAACCGAAAGAGCGACTTCTACCGTCGGTGCAAGAGCGATCGAAAGCAGTGCGATCGGCTGAAGAATCTCATGTATTCCGGCGGTTGCGCGCATCTCCCCGCCATACCGCTGGTCACGGGTCCAGATCGCAGCAGGAAGCGAATCCGTTTTTGTGTGAATGTACAATGCCATGAATACCCCTCCTACTGTTGTGTTTGTGAAAAGAAAAATGCCTTAGCCGTGAATCGAACACGGGTTATCACGGCCACAACGTGATGTACTGACCAACTATACTACCAAGGCACTCGTTTCGTTTCTCTCACTACCCCATACAAATCATGCGAGTCTCTCTTCTCGCTCTGATCACAAATTGAATAGTTAGCGTGGTGATAATTCGTGCTGTGAGCTTGATAGTACTATTCTTTCATAATTGCTACTCCATTCTCCAGAAATGAGCGAATAGAGCACTTCTCCCGCACGGAATGGAGGTGCTGCACGTGCAACGAATCCAGTCGAGCGAATATGGGATGTTCATGCCTTCGCGAGAGCAGGAGAACGGCGACCAATAGGATTCTCCGTTATTCTCCGACGCAATAAAGAGGTTGTGCAAACGGATTTGCAAGGATTATCCATGGATCAACAAGCGACAACAGGAAGTGCGTCCACCCGCGAAGTTGCGCCTCCATGTGACATCGCCCAGGAGCAACAGCCGCAATCGGGAGCGGACTTGCGCGAGCAGCTCGAGGCAGCGAATATGTACGTCAGAGAATCGGGCTTGGTCCCCAATCCCCATGCGAGACCGAATCGTCCTTCCGTGAGCAATCGGTCGTCTCTCGCGTCCGCTCCGTCTAACGACAACAACGATCCCAGAAGCAGCTCGTTGGAGCACATGCCCGACGTGGATGAGGGAGCGGGAAGGGAGTCGTCGGACGAAGAGTTCATTCTGGAGTTCGCGCGACAGTGCTCTGCGTTCCCCGGAAGAAAGCCGCTCCTCCTGGACATCGAGCAGCCGCTCTCCAAAGCCCAGCGCCCCCAACTCCCCATGATTCTCGTTGTCTCCGCTCTCCGTGCGTAACGCGTAGAACCAAGCGTTTGAGAAGATGAACAGCAACGACCGAACCGAAGCGAGCATGTCCTCTGAGCTCTTCACGGCGCTCTTCGCGGGGACGTGCAAGAGCATCATCACCGAGCGAGTGAGGTTCGCAATGGAGTGCAAGATGATGGGTAGCAGCGAAACGCCTTCCAGCAGCGCGTTCTCCCTCTCGGAGGACTACACGCGAGGTGGGGCATTTCCCCAAGAATCACCGCTAGATCCCCAGTTCCCCTCGTTCCTGTCCTCTCTCTCCTGCTTTCGCTACCTCTCCTCCTTCCAGATTAGCCAGCTCATTCCGCTCTTCACGCCCGTCGAGTTCAGACAGCACGAGTACTCCCTGCTGGGTGATGCGACTGTAGAGTCATCGTGAGAGAGGAGGAGCTGGTCGACCGGCTGCTCATCCTCGTCAGAGGGAAGATCCAGAAGTTCAAGCGCAGCATTCTCGACGGCCACTGTACCAGTCATCGTTCCCTCTCACAATAGACTACCCTTACGGCGTGTTGGTGCCGGGCGCTGTGTATGGGGCCTCCAACCTGCTGATTCCCCAGTTCGCGACGTATTCTCTCTTCTCGCTGTCGGACGGCTTCCTCCTGAGTCTGTCGCAGTCCGACTACATGTCCGTCATCTCTCTGGTGGGCTCTCGTGCCGTGCTTCACGCGTAGGGAGAGGAGATCGAGACTCCCATCGAGCTGACAGCGATGATGAGCTCGCTGAACGCCATGACAGCACCTCCAGCCAGCGACTCTCTCTACGACAGCCACGCATCCATCCACCCGGAGCTTCCGCGACAAGCCGACTCGTGCGCGACGGGCGTGTACGGAGAGGAGATGGAGCGACTGCACGACCTGTTTCTGAGCAATCCGGCGCAGTTCTACCAGATCGTGCGGTTCGTGGACTGTCTCTTCGACAGCGGGAGGGACGAGCGCAACATCGACCGCTTCTGCGACAACCTGCTGCGGGAGGTGCGCCTGGACGGCATCTCCTTCTTCCTCACTCGCAGCAACACGGAGTGCTATGAGATCGTGCGCGTCCTGGCGCTGCGTGATGCGTAGTACCACCAGGGCGTGTCCGTCGAGGTGGACCTGACCAAGATCAACTCCAACTACTACCGCCTGATCGAGTGGGGGCCGGGAGTTGGGTTGACGCTGTAGCACGCAGATCTACGACTGTCTGAACATCCCGCTCTACAGCGACTCGTGCCTCGTGGGACTTCTGCAGGTGATTCGCGCCACCGAGTCGAGCGACCACGCCGCCTTCTCGCACGAGGAGAAGCTGCTCCTGCAGCACATCTGTCTCAGCCTTGCCGCGCTCGTCCCGCTCCTCTCGTTCCAGCCCGAGCAGCTGTCGTTCGACGCTCCCGAGTCCGACGTGCTGAGCTTCGTGGTCGACTCCATCACCGTGCTCAAGAGTCCCAAGAGCCAGCTGTACTACTCCAACGTGCTGCTCTGTCTCGCTGGTGAGGCGTAGAACTCGATTCGCTTCGCCTCCTTCCAGAACGGGACGTGCACTTCGGACTACACGATTCTTCCCATCCCCAACTGCGACTGGACGAGTGTGAACCGGAGTCTTGCCTCCGTCTGCCAGAAGCAGGTGCACACGGCGATCCACTTCAACCGCACCAACTTCAACACCGTCCTCATGACGAAGCTGGTGGTCGGCAACACCACGCTCGTCGGCGCCATTCCGCTCTACGACGAACACGTGAGAGACGGGTGGAGGCGTCACGTGCAGGGCTATCTGATCGAGCGCGAGCAGACCATCTCGCTGTTTGAAGAGGAGGCGTTCTCGTTCGAGCTGCCCTCGGCGTATCGGAGCACCGGCGCCGCGGGTGTGGTACGCATCGTGTGCACTCCGCGCGATAAGCGGACACGCTACTGCTACCTCTACCGCGAGAGCACGGCGAAGGTGGAGAGGCCGGAGGAGCAGGCTGTGCTGACAGCCATCGCCTCCAGAGACTTCGAGTTGCGCTTGAGTTGGGTGGTGAGGCATAGCGAGCACCTGACGGACGGCGAAAAGAGCGTTCTCCGACGGTACATTGCGGAGTGCAAGCACCCGTTCCTCGCGCTGCTCCTCTGCGACGCCGTCGACGTTCCGCCTGACTCTTCTCCTCATCCTTAGTACACCAACCTGGCTGCGCTGAATCGCGTGTACTCCGCCTTCCCCGCCGCGCTGCAGGCGCTTCTCCAGCAGCCCTCCTCCTCGCTGGAGGCGAACGCGCCGCAGAACCACCACGACCTGGTGGGGAAGCTGTTGTTGTTGTTGTCGCGACGGAATGGAGACCGTGTTCTCCGCGAGATGGTGGTGCGCCAGCTGGAGCAGATCATCAGCAACGACGAGTGCGTGCTGTACGCGTCGCAGCTGGTGCAGGCGCTGAAGTGGGACACGCACGACTTCAATGCACTGATTCGCTTCTTGCTGCGAAAGGCGCTGGAGTGCGGCGAGTTCGCCCACGCCCTCTACTGGCAGCTCCAGGTGGGCGAGGAGTCGTCGTGTGACGCGTAGTCCAACTCCACGTACGCTCTGTTCCACAAGCGCTTCCAGGCGTACCTGGGCGTTCTGCTGGCGATCACGAAGACGATGAAGATCGAGGTGGGCACGGAGGTGCGCGCGAGAGGGTGCGTTGATGTCTAGTACTTGCTGGTGAAGCAGTTCATGGCGATCGCGAGCCAGATCAAGGAGATTGGCAGTCAGGAGAACAGAGAGATCGCGCTGGTGTCGCAGCTGCATTCCGTGAGTCTGTCGCCACCGTTCTCGCTTCCGCTGTACTCCGGATTCGAGTTGGCGGGAATCAACTACGCGCAGTGCAAGGTGATGGCGAGCAAGAAGCTGCCTCTGTTCCTGTCCTTCGTGGTGAACAACCACGAAAAGATGAAGAGCATCATCGGCGGCAAGCGGTGACGAAGGGGAGTGGGTGTGATGGGTAGAGACGACGCCTGCGAGGTGTTCAACGTGCTCGTGAAGAAGGGCGACGACATCCGAAAGGACCAGTTGATCACGGCGATCATTCGCATTCTGGGTCTCCTTCTGGAGGAGAACGGGTTCGCGAACCACTTCCAGTACTACGCGTGTCTGAGCACGAGCACGGAGGAGGGTCTCATCGAGATCGTGAACGACTCCGTGACGATCGGCGACGTGTACAACGACGCCAACAACATCGCCAACGTGGTGATGCAAGCGGACAAGGGTGGGCGTGTGGCTAGGTACTCACGGCTAGCGAAGCACAGTCTGAAGAACAAGATCAACACGGCGAAGCGCGTGCTGCTCCACAACTTCGCCATTCTCGAGTACCTCATCACCAACTCCTCCGTGTCGAACAAATCGCTCGTGACGGAGAGACAGCGTTGCGAGGAGCTGCTGCGACTGGAGGCGCCGCGCGTGCTGAGGAAGAAGGACGCGAAACAGCGCAACAACGAGAGCATCGAGGTGATTTCGTCGCGTTTCGCGTCCTCGCTGGGACAGTGAATGCTTATGGTGGCTGTCATCGCTAGATACATCATGTTCGTGTACCTGATGGGCATTGGCGACCGCCACAACGACAACCTGATGCTGAACAAGACTGGGTTCTTCCACATTGACTTCGGACACATTCTCGGCCACTACAAGTCCAAGTTGGGGATCAAGAGAGAGACGCACTCGTTCCTGTTCACGAAGGCGTACTACAACGTGCTTGGTGGGGAGAATCACCCCAACTTCCAGGAGTTCATGAGAAACGCGCTGGGGTGCTACCGTGTGATGAGGCAGAACTACCTACTCTTCTACTCGCTGCTGGAGCTGATGAGGGAGAGCGGGATTGACGACATTGCTTCGGATAACGATACCAGATTCTTCCTGAAAGCGTGCCGCTTGGACCGTAGGGGTGAGGAGTGCCACTGTAATGCGTAGTGAGCGAGGAATCTGCAGAGCAGTGGATGAGGGAGGAGCTCATGCGAGCAGTGAACAGCAAGCTTCCTATCATGAACGACTTCTTCCACGTGTTGAGACACGCTTCTTGGGTTTGTTTTACACTCGCTGTCCCAATTTTCAAACTATTGGGACGGAACACACACAAAGAATGGAATTACGGGAAAGGAATACTGGTTTTCACCAAACGACGGAGTGGCTGTTGGTGAAGCAGGGGGAAAGCGAGGAGGTGCCCGAGGAGGATGTGCACGCCCCTCCCTCCTATTCCGCGTATCCGGCACCAGAACGGTATCCAGACATGCTGCCGCCGGATTATCCAGCAATTCTGTCCCTTTTGTTTAGTGTGTTTTGCATTTGTTGGTCTGTAGGTGTGTTGTGGTTCTATCTCATTTCCAGAACGGCTTTTTCGCGTGGCTGTCAATGGCGTTCATTTGCGGCTCGTTTGCGGGAATCAAGTTCAATGAAATCGACTACACGCAAATCGTGGTGTCTTGCTGGTTTGCTGACCATTTGTTTTCTCATAGGTAGCTTTTGTATCATGGGGATTGTTCGCATCGTCGCCTTTCCGGGACTTCCACCGGAGTAGCGTTGCTTCTCCTGTCCTCTTCTCACTCCGTGTATTCGTACCGCAAATGGGGCGTTTTGTCTGTCGTGCCTTTCTTCTGTACTCTTTGTTATGGTATTGGTTGTAGTTGCAAATAGAGTTGTTTCGTGGTTCTGTTTGTTCGTTGATTACGCAATCAGTCACAACAAAAGGAAATGCATTCATCAACACGAGAGAAGTGTATTTGGAGAGTGCAAGATCATCGCGACTGTTACCCCTAGATATTCCAAATGTCGTGACTATTGTACTTCCCAACGCTTTCCGCAACGTCGTGGAAAAGACACTCATCAGTAAGCTCTCTCCGATCCGTTGACGCCCAGATGTCGGTCGCTTTTCCCAGTTTCCAAGTTTGTTCTCGAAAGTCTATTTCTGTTTGTTTTCAACGAAAGCCAAAATAGGGGGTTCTTCGTCAATTCCAAAAGGAATCCAGAGTCCCAAAAATGAGCGAGAAGACTGGTTCGAGAATCCTCTACCCGTATAAGATCATCGGCTTGGTATGTGGAAGCAAAAGGCTGAGTGTGAACCAACTCGGTTGGTTGTGGGTCGTTTTCGCTCATGCGTAGGAGCAGACACCTTTTTGTGTGTGCCGGTTGGGAGGTCGTTCCACGTTTACAAGGCGAAGGGTCTTCAGTTGGTCATGGTTTCTCCTCAGTTGACAAAGGAAATCACGTATATCTCGCCGTGTTGCATTTAGTGTAGTGCGCTTGCTGTGGAAAAGGAGTGGACGCTTACTGCCGTGGACAAGGATGTTCTCAAATGGAAGCGCTTTGCAAAGGCCGCCACGCTGAAAGGCGAGCACGGACCCATCGTGACGATGTGCCGTATCGGAGACTATGTTCTCCCCGTCTCAGACGATGGTTACTTGTGCGTGTGGAATTGGATCAACGAAGAGTGCATCCGCACCATCAACCTTGGCTCGAACTTCTCGCCGTCCTTCATCCTCCATCCAAATGCCTATCTCAACAAAGTGCTGATCGGTAGCTCGAGCGGAAAGCTGCAGCTGTGGAACATCCGCACGGGGTCGCTGATCATGGACTTCAAGGGATACTCCTGCGGAATCACCTTCATCGAGCAAACGCCCTCCGTGGACGTCGTGGCGATCGGCTTGGAGGACGGCACGATCGACATCCTCAATCTCAAGTACGACGAGGTATCTGTTTGCTCGACCCGTCCATCGTAGAGCGTAATGCAATTCCGCCAGTCTTCCGCCGTAACGGCGATCTCCTTCTTCTCCAACATGGAGAAGGCCCCCATCATGATCACGGGAAGCGCCACGGGCCACATCTGCATTTGGGACATCAAGGTGCATCATCACCTCCTCTGTCACCGCTAGGAACGACGTCTCCGCTACGAGCTGGAGGACGCGCACGAGGGCGCGGTGCACTCGCTGCAGTTCATTCCCAACCAGTTCCAGTTTATCAGCGGCGGCGGCGACAACTCGCTCCGTCTCTGGGCGGTCGACGAGATCGACCATTCCCCGCGGTTGTTCCAGAGCCGCGAGGGCCACATCCTCAGCAGCACGAAGATCAAGTTCTACGGGTACAACTCGATGATCGCGCGCGAGGACAGCGGCGACGGCATGAGCATGAACATTCTGTCCGCGGGTCTGGATCGCACCTTCCGCAAGTTCCACGTGATCCGCGAGAACGCGAGCTGCGAGCTGTCGCAGAGCGTCTTCGCGAAGCGGGCGAAGACGGGTCATGTGATTGACAGCGACAAGCACCTGCCGGTGATCGTGGACTTCGCGTACTCCGAGGGGCGCGACCGCGACTGGGCGAACGTGGTGACGTGTCACATGAACACCATCGAGGCGTGAGCAGTGGTGCGCAGTGATCATGGATAGTTACACCTGGAAGTACCTCGATCACACCATGGCCACGCAGGTGCTCACGCCGCCGGCGTCGGTGAACCAGGCGGACAACCACGCGCTGTGCTGCGACGTCGCGAACCAGGGCGAGACGGTGGTGGTGGGCTACCGTCACGGAGAGATTTGCATGTGAGCGAGGCGGCGGCGTGTGAGGGGTAGTTACAACATCCAGAGCGGTCTGTACCGCGGCTCGCTGCCGCACGAAGCGAAAAAGGGCTTCATTCTGAAGCAGGGTCTGAACGGTTTCATCGGCACGGGCGCGCAGGAGGAGGGCAAGGGAAAGCACACGGAGGCGGTGATCTGCGTCGGCATCGACCTGCTGAATATGGTCGTATTTCTGGAATTCCGTAATGCGTAGCACGTGGTGTCGGTGGCGAAGGACAACACGGTGCACTTCTGGAACCTGCCGGACCGCACGCTCATCGAGGAGATGAGACTGCCGAGCGCGGTGGAGACGGCGACGTACAATCGCAACACGGACTTCCTGGCGGTGGCGCTGCACAACGGCGAGACGCTGGTGATCGACTGCGGCGCGCGGTCGGTGATCCGCCGGTTCAAGGAGAGCGAGGGCGCGGTGCGTAGTCTGTGCTTCAACGACAAGGCGCGGTGGCTGTTCGTGGCGGACGACCGCAAGCAGCTGCGCGTGTACGACGTGCCGAACAGTGGGCGCTGGGCGAGCGAGTGAGCTATAGACCGACTGATCGACTGGGTGGAGTTCGACCACGCGGTGCTGAGCGTGGCGGTGTCATACAACGACGAGTTCATCGCGACGACGCACGAGGGCGTGGTGGGCATCTACATCTGGGCGAACAACAGCTACTACAACGACGTGCTCTTCGATAAGGTCCCCACTGAGCCGGGTAGGCGTTCGCGCTGGCGTTCATTGTAGTGAAGATCGACCACCCTGTGGACGTGATCACCACGCAGCCGACGCTCCCGCCAGCGGCGCCGATTCCCCGCGGGAGCGAGGTGGTGCTGCCGTCGAGCGTAGCGCAGTACACGGTGCAGCTGACGCATGGGCCGCGCAGCAAGTGGGGCACGCTGTCGCAGCTGGAGCTGATCAAGGAGCGCAACAAGCCCGTCGAGCCGCCGAAGGAGCCGGAGAAGGCGCCGTTCTTCCTGACGACGACGCCGGGACTGACGCCGGAGTTTGTGAATCTGGAGAAGGAGGAGCGGCCGGAGGGCGAGTCGCGTTTCGTGAAGCGCGAGGACGTGCTGAGCGTGGAGAACGACTTGCAGAGACTGTTGCGCGAGGCGAGCGAGGGCAAGAAGGGAGAGAAGGTGGAGGATGCGGAGGACGAGCAGGACGTGGAGGTCATGTTCGGCTCGTACTACAAAGTGTTGCTGTACTTCAGGAAAGCGACGGTGGCGTCGGTGGACGCGGATTTGAACATGTTGTGCATGGGCCCGTTCGACGAGGTGGGGAAGAAGGCGTTGGTCAATTTATTTAAATTCTTGTGCGTGGGACTGAAGGCGCAGGTGGATTACGAGATGATCCAGGCGATTCTGGACAGAGCGTTACAGCTCTACGGCAGCATGATTCCATCGATCCCGAAGATGAAGCCCGTGCTGCAGGAGATGGAGAGCGTGCAGGAGGAGGGCTGGAAGCACATGCAGGGGTTGATTCAGGAGTCCCTTTGTTTGGTGGAGTTGTTTTCGAACATTCAGTTGTAAGAGGTACTATTTATGCATTGCCGTGTTTGTTGCGTCCGATCCGAGTGCCGGCGACGCGCAATCGCGTTCCAATCTTGGAAGTGTTCAGTGATTTGCGGTTAGGAACACAGTGTTCATGCGACCGAAATCGCCCCCATTTCGGGCGGGGTTTGGAACGTTGATAACACATCAAACAAAGAACCTTTTGGATCAGAATATGGGCGAAGAGAGTACTGTTTGGGAGCGTGCTTTGAACGATTTAGATTCCTATGTATTCAAGGTGTATGTGAATGATCCCCGTCGTTTTGATCAAGTCCAGGAAATGATGGACGGATTTGAGATCGGGAGTCGGATTCCGTGCGTTTCGTCTCATCCGTTAGATCTGGAATGGGACGGCTTTGAAGTTAAGAAGGACCGTCAGGGCGGGTACATCGAAGCATCGCATGGGCGTCTGCGTCGTTTCACGGTGTAGTGCCTCCGTGTCGACAAGGTTTGTAACGAAGATTGAGGCGCGTCTGAAGAAGATTCAGTACGTTACGAAGGTGAAGGTGTCCGGCGAGGGAGCGCCGAGCGGCACGACCAAATCAGCAAAGGACAAGTGCACCAGCGACCGACTCCTTGATGAACGCGGAGTGAAGGTGATGAACGTTTCCCTTTAGGCTACGTGTGATGTGCAGGCATGCGCCGATTACGCCATGGGTCAGCTGCGTCTTATGAAGGGCCATTTGGCTACTGCCACGGAGGGCAACATCCGCGGTCGTCTCGTAATGGACTACGAGGGAGCGCTGTGCGTCGGTTCTTCTGTATTTCTTATGCCTCCCACTCACGCGTAGCTGACCGTCGTCGGCAAGATGCGCTACCACGAGACCAACTACCCCGTTGCCGACGCCACCACCATCACGTGGTACGCGTCGCGTGCCGTGGGCGTTTTGTGTTGGGAATCACGCGTTAGAATGGCGAGTGGAAGCAGGTCGCCACGGGTCCCACCTTCACCCCCATTGCCGAAGTATCGGATGAGCGTCTCTCTTGAACCGTAGGATGCTGGAAAGAAGATCATGCTGGTGATTCACGTGAAGGGCCTTGCCTCCGAGGCGGAGGTGGGCAACGTGATGATTTCACAAGAACTGGAGAATAACGTGCCTCCTTCGCGATTCGCTCACGATTAGACACAACTGCTTCTGAAGAAGAAGAAATCGCTCTCGTTTGAAGTGTCTTGCTTGACGGAGCTGAGCGCCGAGGAGATGGCGAGTAATCGCAATCGCGCATGCTCATCGCTAGAGGCGGGTCGTCGCGGCGCAGACGCGGTTCGCTGCAACAAGCGCGGCATCTCCTTCGTGAAGGGCGGTCGCGTTCTCTACAACGAGGAGTACGGTCCGTCCGCGTGGGTGTCCTCGGTGCGTGGCGCGCCCAACCAGGCGGTTCTTCACATCGCCGACCACGCCATCACCGTCCAGTTCGCCTCCAGCGACGACTGCATCGCCTTCGTGCTGGGCGCTCGCGCGTACAGCGCGTACGACAAGGTGTGCATGATCTGCTCGCTGCCGCCCGTGGACAAGGAGGTGGCGCCCACCGTGTCGATCGTGAACGCGCTGATCCAGGCGGGGTCGGTGGTGGAGCCGTACGTCTGGGTGGCGGTGGTGGAGGTGTGTGACGCGTAGGAGGAGGAGCCGGCGATCGAGCCGGGCATGCCCGACGTGGACGACAACGACGTGGAGGCGCTGTCGAAGGCGATCCAGCAGCTGGTGATCGACCGTCGCATCAAGGCGTCAACGCAGGCGGTGCTGGTGGGCATGCTGTCAGCGGTGAGTCAGGGCTCCTGCGCGCAGGGACTGCCGAAGCCGCAGGCGTGGGTGGAGCCGGAGAGCGAGGAGGAGCCCGAAGAGGAGCCGGAGGAGGAGGAGCCGATGGTGGTTGCGAGCGGCGACGGCGTGAGCGAGCAGGAGTACGACGAGCGTGTGGTGAGTGGCGTGTGTGAAGCGTCACGGCTAGCGCAACGCGCCGCAGGGTCCGTGGTCGATCAGCGAGGCGCAGTACACGCGCTTCAAGGAGCTGTTCAAGAAGAGCGCGGAGAACGGTGCGATGAGTCGCGAGACGGCGATGAGCGTGTTCGTGATGAGTCGTCAGCCCGAGGCGTTGGTGAACCAAGTGTAGGGGCAGGTGTGTGCGGTGAGGGGTAGGATAACCGCGGTGAAGGGCGGCAGCTCGCTGAACCTGATGCAGTTCGTGCTGGTGATCCACGTTCTGCGAGTGGGCGCGTGGTCGGGGTTTGACGCGTAGAAGGTGAAGGAGGGCAACACCATGTTCAAGCAGATGCCCGAGGAGCTGGACTTCCTGCTGAACGGCGACAAGGAGGCCAAGCCCGCCAAGGCTGCCAAGAACGCGAAGCCCGCCAAGTCCAAGACGCCGGAGAAGCCGTCGAAGGCGAAGGCGGCGGCGGTGGAGGACGACGTGGACTGGTCGCTGTCGGACAGTGCGGTGAGCAAGATTCGCAGCTCGTTCGAGAAGCTGAGCGAGGGCGAGGAGGAGCTGGCGTACAGCAAGGCGATGAAGACGTTCTTGAAGAGCGGTGTGAAGCCGAAGGAGGTGAGCAACATGTGAGCGTGTGGGAGTGGTGTGAGGGGTAGTGTGAACCTGGTGTGCGGCGGTCAGCCGAAGATGATGAATGCGAACCAGTTCGTGGTGGTGATGGGCATGCTGAAGAACGTGCGCGAGGGCGCTGCGGTGCCTGCCGCGCTGCCCGAGGCTTGCGAGGAGTTGCTGGAGTCGGGCAAGAAGGCGAAGGAGCCCGCGCCCAAGCCCGCGCCCAAGCCGGCGAAGAAGCCCGCGAAGGCGGCGAGCGAGGAGGACGAGGTGGATTACACGATGGACAAGGCGGTGTTCTCGGCGCTGAAGAAGCGCTTCCAGAAGGAGACGGAGGGCGAGGAGACGATGGCGCCGGCGCTGGCGATCAAGCTCTTCAAGAAGTCGGGCGTGCCGGAGGAGGACGTGAAGAAGGTGACGAAGATGGTGCTGAAGGGGCACAAGGGTCCGATCACGCTTGGCCAGTTTGCTGTGATTATGTTTGTGTTGAAGAAGGTGAAGGACGGAGCGGAAGTGCCCTCCAGCGTGCCTGCTCCGCTCAAGCGATTCTTGTAGTTCAGTTGATATGCTGTTTTGGCGCGTGTTTGTCGGAAACAGAGGAGTAGTCGATGTATCCCTTCACGAACTCCACGAGAGCGTAGATGTCGTTGTACGTCGTCAGATATCCTAAAGAGACGCGGACTACACGTTAGCTTCGCCCTCCGCGCCCACTCGCTCCCAGCGGCAGCCCGTCCAGCAGGTCGTTCGCGTCCGAGCACGTCCGCTTGAAGCTCATCACCCGCTCCACGATGTCCGCGGGCTGTCGCAAGTACTTCCGACACGCTCCCGGGTTGCAGTGACACCCCGTTCGGATGTGGAGGTGCTCCTTCAGCGCGCGCGTCTGCACCTCGTAATACCCGATGTAGGAGCCGTCGTCGTGCAGCAGGCTCAGACTCAGAATGCCGCCCTGCACCTCCGGGTCGTTCAGCGCGTGCTTCCCGTACACTTCCACCACCGGGTTGCCGTTGCTACGCGTCACGCCACCCACGCACATGCACCTGTGACGCAGACTCTCCAGTTGCTCGTAGAGGTAGCTCGTGAGCGCGTGGACGTGGCGGTTGATGCTGTCGACGCCCAGCTCCTCGATGGCGTCAAAGCCGTAGCGCAGGCACGCGATGCTCAGGAAGTTGATGGTGCCGTCCTCGTACCGCGCGCACGGACGATTCTACGCCTCACACTCCCACACAGAACCCACGTGGAACACGGCGACGTCCGTGAGCTCGCTGGCGATCTGCACGGTGCCTCCGCCCCAGTACAGCTTGCGCAGCACGTCCAGGTTCTTGTTGCGGATCAGCAGCGCGCCGACTCCCGTGGGATAGCCGAATAACTTGTAGAAGGACATGGTGACGAAATCGGGCTTGTACTTGGAGAGGTCCAGGGAGTTGGTGGGGACGAAGGCGGCCGCGTCCAGCAGGACGAGCCATTTGTGGCCCTGTGAGTGAGGATGGACAGGAATGACGCACATCGTGGAAGGATCCCTCCTGGATTTGCTTGATCCACTCCAGCGGATACTTCACGCCGGCGAAGTTGTCTTCCGCGGGATACGCGAACAGGCTGTAGGTGTGGTTGCGATTCGTCCTCTCAGGAGCGCGCACTTCATTCGCTTCGCCGAATTGGACGGAGGAGAAGCTGTGTGACACGTCCTCCTCGTCCACCGCCTTGAACCCGCCCCCAAAGCGAACTGCATACTCACGAATGCCAATCACCGAATTGTGGTTCTACGGGTGACGGGCACCACCGACAACCACTTCCGTGAGGTAGTAGAACTTGCTGTCCTTTGTCCATGGAAACGCCTCGCCCACGGTGTGCAGCGCTCCCGTCGCTCCGCTCGTGAACACGACCGTGTACTCCAGGGGATCCGCCTTGAAGAAGCGCAGAACGCGCTCACGCACGTTTTCCACCTATTACTCACTCCTCGTGTTCACCAATCACTTCAATTTCCGTGTTCATGCTCGACTGACTGCGACTGTGCGCATTCCCGAACAGATCGCTCGTGAGAAGACTCGCGCACTTTGTGACCTGCGATTCGCGGTACACGCCCGAACCCGTGTAGTCGAGATACACAGCACCCTTCAGTCGCTTCATGTCACTCTCTCGGATGGAGTCAATCGTGCTGTTATAGCCGTAGTCTTCACCGAACCTCTCCAAAAACGAATCAAACCCGGGAAGACTGATGTCGTCATCATCATCGTCATAATAGGAAGGAATCGCATCGGGATCGATGGTTGCGGCCGAGGCGAACGCAACGACGCAAGCGAGGAACAGCAACCTCATTGGGGATAGAGCGTACATGGATATGGGCCTTAATGAATGGGAGAAATGGGGCGACTGTCGACGCACTGAGAACAATCGGGACTGGTTCTTCTTTTATCGATAGCACACGATTCGTAAGGAGAGTGTTGTGGTACGAGTTGTTTTTAGATTCATGATCACATCTCTAACCTTGGAGACTCCACATCACTTCCATGACAGCGCCCGTTCATTCTCATTCTCCATTTATCACACCCAAACGATAGCAAACCAAAGGGATCATGACCAACACAAACACACAATCCATGTTCGTGTCAAGGTGGAAACTGCGGGGCTGGACGACACTCCGCCTGACAGGACGCTGTGCAGAACGACAGCTGGGTTTGGCGTCGTTGCGGTGGTTTTCGTCGGGTGTGGTCTATTCACCGATTTTGAGAAGTAGAACCCCAGGTGAAAGACGTGAAGACGGAAAGCAACGAGGACGAGTTCGATCCTTCGCGGACGCACTGGAGAAACGAGATTCCTGTCCCTGATTACGCGAAGAAGTTCGTGCGAGAGCGTTGCAAGCGTTTCTCCTATGTTCAGCGCGAGAATGCGTGGAAAGAGTCTTCCCTTTCTCAAATGCTCACGCGTAGATACCTGGCTTGCTGCCGCTCCAGAGACGCGCAAAAGGGGTTCTTTGATTGGGGCAATGAGTCGATTATCCACTCTACAGCAATGAAACCGCTGTTGTACGACGAGGTCACGTGCACATCCTATTTGGAATACCGATTCCACAAGAAGTTTGTGCTTTCCTCGTGTCTGACAGGTAGCTACAGCATTTGCACGCGCATTTACAACGACACGCTGCCCTCCATGTCGCGCTCGTTCGAACCACTGCGAGTGCTTGATATTGGGTGCGGCAGTGGTGCTGCCTCATTGTTGTGCCTTCTCTTCCGCTCTTATTCGCAGATCGACACTCGAACGATTTCCCTCCATCGAGCACGTGTCTCTGGTCGACAGCAGTGACTACATGACCGACATCGCCTCATCATTGCTCAACGCTCGCTCTCCCATATCGATCACCTCCTATTCCTCGCTCCCAACGCTTCTCCAGGAGGTGCACTCCACCAAGAGGTGCTTACGCGTAGGACAAGGAGGGATTTGACGTCGTTTTGATGGATCGTTTTCTCTCCGAGTTGCCCTCCGACAAGGCGCGCGCTTCCGCGGTTATCGTTGCGTGGGGTCGTTCTGGGATCTTCCGTTGACGCGTAGAACTGCTAAAGAAGAATGGAATCATGGTAGTATGCGAGGAGGGGAATCGTTGGGGGTTTCACTTGACACGGTGTTCGCGGTCCTTGCTGCTTCGCATGAACCCCTCTTCTCCGGAGAAGGCCCCATCCGTGCATATTCTCGGTCCATGCAGCCATCATCATGAGTGTCCGTTCCGAAACAACAAGACGCACTGGTGCTACTTTGCCCAGCAGTGTGAAGCGGGACCGACTGCCGTATTCGTTCGACTGCGATGTGAGGATTAGGCGTATAAGGCGAGGAAACGAGCTGCGGAGGTGTATTCGTACATGGTGGCGGAGAAAATCGAGGGAGTGGAGTATCCGGCAGCCGGAAGTCGAGTCCTATCGACGCCGTTGAAGCGGGACAAGCACATTCTCGTGGACTTGTGTTGCAGCAACGGTAATTATGAACGGCGCGTGTATTCCAAGGGGAAAATGAGGGATGATAAGGAGGAGTATCGCCGTGTGAGGAAATCGGAGTGGGGCGGTGTATTGTCTGTTTAGCGTGCCTTTGTTGTAAATGCTCGTTGGATTCTGGAAGGATGGAGGGTGTGCAGAAAAAACGAATCACTGAACGTACTGCTCGAAGTAGGAACGTGCATTTTCTTCTCCTCCATCGGTTCCCTTCTGCGTGCTCCGAGTTGTGCTTGTGCCGTCGAGTTCAATTCGGTCAACAGAGAACTATTTCTATCGGGTTTGAGCAAGTTCTTGATTCGTGAGTTTGCACGTGTGAGCGAGTCGCCCGTTCTGTTTGAGCGCGGATATCATGGTGAACGACGACGAGGACTACTCCCTAGCGATGGATCCTGCCACAGTTTATTCGTTTGCCGATTATCATGACTAGGGAGCGCGAGAACGCGCGAGAACGAGTAGAAAGCGAGTTGTGATGACGAATTGGTGTTCTCCTTCGGAAGGGGCGGAGTCCACAAAGAAGAAGGCTGCTGTCGCCGAGGAGCCAAAGGAGGCGTTGGAAACGAGGCCGTGCCACGTTCTGATGATTTCGGATCCGATCGTGAACAGCAAGAAGGCGAGCAGTACCATAACGACGCTGTTCAACGACTGCATGATCATGTGCACTTTTGTGATTGTTCCCAAGAGTGACCATCTCTTGAAGCTGATTCAGTCTACTCACTACGACATTCTGTTCGTGACAAAGGAGACGCTTGCGGACTCCGCGTTCTCCTCGGCCCTTCGTAGTAGCGTGAACGCGAATACGCCCGTTATCCTTTATTCGTACCCTTCTCAACGCATTTCTCACCCGTAGCAAGCGTAGAAGAGGCGATGAGCGTGCGAACAGCATTTCGCTGCCTCTGACCGTGATTCCCCATCCTCTCTACGAGGAGAACAACGTTTCTGTGTTGTATGAATTGTATTTTCCATTTACAGTACTCGACATCGCGTACATCATCCTCCGTGTCGCGTTTCTTCCCCATTACCTCCGCCATAACCTTAACTCATCCGTCTTGGAGGGAAAACGTATCTCCTCGTTTTGCACGTAACGGCTAGTTCGCATGATCCAGGAGCACCTCAAACGGACCTACGGCAACATTGCTAGCCTTCCGCGTTTCCCGCACAACCGAAACCGCCACGAGGATCTTTTGCAGCCCATTGCCATTCCCTTCTCCAAGGAACAGTCTGCCACTCCTCGATCATCCTTCGATGCGTCTCTCCCTTCGCCCGTCGACTCGCGTCAGCCTGGAGTTCTGATGAACGACGCTTCCATTCTCTTTTCGCAGATCGCAGAGAACGCGACCACCCTCTTTGACGATTACAGCCATTACGGTATTGCTTTCTCTGGAATTCCAATTGTAGAGGGCTTTTTCTCCGATGCCTTGTTCCCCTCACTGCACACCCTCAACCAGCTCGGAGGCCACTCGGAGCACCCACTCGTTTCCAACCCATCAGACCCCCTTCAGCCCACGCTCCCCAACACCCCCATTTTTCGAAGCGACGACCTCGACCTGTCCCTGCTCTCGCTCGGACTGTGCGATGACGGAGGCCAATCCCCGGTGAAGAAGTCGCCGAGACGCGTCGAAGAAAAGGTGAACATCGACCGATTGAGTCATTACCGCCGAATGGTGGAAAAGGGGTTGAGCTGCGAGCCTGTCGTGTTCATGAAGAACGGCAGGGTGGTCTCGCCGCCGTCGGGTGGCGGGCAGGCGGTCGATGCCTGCGTTGAGCGCTCCCCCCAGAATTCGAAACCGCAGACAACCGTTCCTGAGGACAAGGAGAACGAGGTGTCGTTCTACAAGCAGAACTGCTTGGTGACGCGCGTGGGCATCGAGCAGCCGAGCGTGGATCGCGCGGCGATCCAGCCATTCGTTGTGGAGGAGAGGAAGCCGAGCTGTCGCTTTTCGCTGGAGGAACGCGACCTGACGAGGCTGTGCTCGCGGTACTGTTGCGTCCAGTCCACGGACCACGTGAACGCCATTGAGAGCATCCCGCAGACTTCGCAGGGATTCTCGGTCAGCGACAGCGCCGTGGCAGCGCCGCGCGAAGGTCACTCCGAGACGAACGGAGATGACTTGAGCAAGCCCATTCGTAATGATGATGTGTGGGAGTGAGACGTAGAGTTGTCCTTCAAATCGGCCGCGCAGGTTCGGAACGGGTTGAACGTGTTATTCCACTCTCTGTTCGACGATTGCGACTACTACTACCCCGATGTCAACAACATCCCCTTCTTGAAGTTCTTCTCCGCCTTTCTCAGGAACGAAGAGTGATGGAGAGCAGTTTCCGTTTTCAATTTTACCTTTGAGCGCGTTTGTTCAAAATGTCTGACTTGAAACGGCCGCGAGTGGAAGGGGAGTAAGTACACGGTGCGTGAATGATGGGAAGAGTGAATGATGAGTTGGATGTGACGCGGTTTCTGCGTTTGTTGAATAAGGACCAATTGATTGCCATTATTAGCGAGAAGTAGTCGTTACATGATGTAGGCAACCCTTAGCGTGAAAGACGACCGGAGTCTGTATGATTCGGTAATGAGGGCGGCGGACCGGGAGGACGACTGTCGGAACCTGTTTGTGCGCAACATCCCATCCGCTGCAACGAGCGATCAGTTGAAGGGGGCCTTCCAGCCCTTTGGCACGCTGGTGGATTGCATGATCGTGTACGACAAGGCGAGTCGTGCGTCGAAGGGCTATGGATTCGTGAAGTTCGATAGCGCGCTGTCGGCGCTGAAGGCGATTGATGCCGAAGTGCGCATTCTGGGCGCAGTCGTGAGCAAGAACTTTGCCTGTCTGCATGCAAAGAGTGTGGCTTGTGAAGCGACTTGAGGTGTAGGCAAGAGCTCGACGACTCCTGCCCCTCCTTCCAATCCAGTTCCCCACTCGGACAGAAAGATTATGATACGAGGCTTGCCGTTTGAAGCGTCAGATGACATGATTCGTTCCTTCTTCGCCGCCTACGTTCCTTTCGATTCTTCTAGTTACGCATAGGGCCCTATCATCGATTTTGTCGTGTGCCGAGACCACAAATCGGGAAAGTCGAAGGGCTATGGCTTTGTGACGTACGCCACGGACAGCGCCACGTATGCTTGCCTGAACGATCCGAATCCAAAGAGGATACTGGTGAGAGATGTGAGCTCTTCTTTAGCGTAGAACCGGGAGGTTTCCGCGTCTTTCGCGAATCAGCCCAACAACCCAAGGCCAACGTATTTGATGTTGCTTTAGTATAATCATAGTTACGGCCAATTCAGCACGGACACAGAAACCGCAAAGCAGTTGTACGCGATGCAAATGCAAGCCTCCTATGGCGTTCCCCCTTCCATGGCTCCAGGAATGGTTCCGGGAATGGCCCCGCCCTTCATGCCAGGAGCGTTCCAGAGCAGTTATCCTTGCTGTGTTTGTTGACAGATGTCATCTTCGTTTTCTTTGAAATCAGTAATGCTCCACTCGATTGCAATAGGACCCTCCGACCGAGTAAAGAGACCCAATGGGCGGTAACGGATAGGAGAAGCAAGTGGAGCACTTGTTGGACGGATACAACGCCGCTTCGTCCAACGGATTTGTGTACACCAAAGACAAGGGAAACCGAATCGAGGTACTGGAAATCGAAGGATACCAATTCCGTTGTCACATTCCCGCCCCTCCTCTCCATTCCAAGCTATCCTTTTCCTATTCCTCCGGAGACGCGTCGCATTTCCAATGCTGCAACTATCAGGATCGTGTGCTTCTCAGTGGTCCCTTGGAGGAAGACCGGATCCTCCAACAGCGGTATTTCTAGCGCCGCAGTGATGACCCTAAGGTTGGCCCACTTCCGGAAGCAAGCGGCAGACCTAAAGTCCACGGCACAGGGAGTGAAGGAGAATCAGCAAAAGGTAGACGACCTCACAAACGCGGGCGACTTGGCTGGCTGTTTCCAGTTCCACGAGCAAGTCCACATTCTATCGAAGAAAGCCCTCGCGCTCATGACGGAGATTGCTGGCAACACGGAGTGCAATTCCATCCTGCTAAACACGCTCGAGTCGAAAATGAAAGCGGCAGGCGACATCGCGGAGTATGAGCAGGCGCAGGTGTTGAAGAGGGCAATGGAAGTGGTATTGCATATCTGAATTGATGCGTAGTGCTACGCCTCGGTGTGCGACTCCGCAAAGAACACCCACAATTCACTGACGACCACGACGATTCTCACCTTTTCCGATGCACTGGAGACTGCCCTCCAGCTGAGCAACTATCTCAGCGACTGATCGCGTTGTTTGTTGTTCACACAATTGTTGTGCTTCCATGTCTTCTCCCTCCATTCTCTCCGACACGTTGTTTACTCCCGATGCCGCTATGGACTGCACGGAATCGGCTGTCGTGGCTCTTGATGTGGGTTGTGCGTTCACGAAAGTGTCCTATTGGAACGCGGAGAACAATGCCTCCAGTATTCTGCGTATAGATGGCAACGACTCCATCCCGACCGCAATCGCGTACACGGTTTCCCCTTTTCGTTCCACTGATCGCTAGGCACGGAACGAGTACTGCATCGGTGTGGAGGCGGTGCAAAGAATCCAGACGGCTCCGAAGCAAGTGGTCCAATACTTCCCATACATACTCGGGAAGACGTGTAACGATGCGCTGAAGGCGAATATGAAGGAGCTGAGCGTAACTGAGTTCGCGAATTCGGATGCGGGCGATGCGATCGTTTTGCTGTATGTTCTGTGTGACTCATAGTGGCACATTCTGATTGGAAATACAAACGTGAAGCTGTCTCTGTTTGATGTGTATACTGACTTCCTGACTGCGCTTCTCGTCTTGGTGTTGGCCCGATATCATTCCTAGGGAAAGGTGGAAACAGTGTTGGACAAGAAAGTCGCGAAGATCGTGATGGTGGTTCATTCGAAGGAGGACTCCGTGCTATCGTTCTTGGAGCGCCTTTCTAACTCTCTACATGTATCTATCGAGCCCATTCTGGCAGCCACGTGCATGTGCTTGTCGTACGGCTTCTACGACGATTCCGTTCAGAAGAAGCTGCTCCTGCTCGATTTCGGTTGGAACACCACGCGCGTTCAAATCGTGAATAACTGCGGCAACGTGTATCGGTTTGAGTCCTCCTATACGTGCAAATCGCTCTCAGGGCGTTCTCTCTTCGTCGATTTGTGCAACACGATGGACGAGCAATTGGTTATCTTCTAAATTCATTCTTACGGATAGAGCAAAGAGAACTGTCAACTGCTGAAGGAGAATTACGTCTGCCAGAACAAGAAGCACATGAACGCATACCAGTGTCTCAACCACACGAAGAACATCATCGCGTTGCAGAAGTCCGATAAAGTGTACCGGTCGAAGGATGTCGACATGCATCTTGGCGTTTCGTCCGGCATGTTCAAGCGAGTTGCGCTCGCTGCCATCGATGCGTATTCTTGTGCCCAATTCGATGATGTGAAGGTTTGACGCGTCTTTACAGCGATTCTTCAAGGAGAACGAAATCGACAAGGATTCCTTCGACGACGTTCTCATTGCCGGAGGAGTCGCGAATTGCAACTACGTGTACGACTACATCCAGAGGACCTTCCGTAATGCGGTTGGCTTCTTCAGCCCATTTCACTCCTAGTTCTTCCCCGACCTTCTGACCATTTATAACCCAAATAACAACGCGAACGAGAGCGTGATCGTGAACGGAGCGGCAGTTCAGGTTTCGCTGCGATGATGTCGTCAGTTCTAGTGCGCAGCCTGGATGGGGTACTCCATGAAGGATTTGCAGTCCCTGATGTACATCGACCTTCTTCCCCACGACATTTGCGTGAAGACGGACTCCGGGTTCGAGATTGTCGTTCCGAAGGGCTCTTCGATTCCGACACGCAAGTCCGTCGAGTTCGAACTGCAGGAGGAGGGCCAGAAGTCGCTCACCGTGGAAATCTATCGCTCCACCCCCGCGAGTGATGATTATGTGGTAGTGCTTGTTTTCCTTCGTCACCGTTCAGAAGCTGGGAGAATTCGAGTTCCAGCTGAATTTGGAAGAAATCGAGGATCCCTCTTCCGTAGGCGTCGTGATCACCGTTGCAGAGAACGGAGGCATTTCAGCGGAGTGCACCGGCTCCTATGAACCAGAGGTTAACGTTACAAAGTAGAATAGGCTCTGTTGCTGAAGTGTAGCGTCATTATCCTTTCCATTGCCTTGGTGGCTCTCGCGATCGCCTATCTCTTCCTGAAGCTCTATTTCAGAGATACGCGAGCGCTGCTGGGCGAAAACCGATCCCTGTTCTCCTGGCTTTGTTCAACAAACAAATCACTCCATCTCTTCAAGATAGTCCTTGATCTCCGACGGAGAAAGGATGTGTACCTTGCGGTCCGACTCCGTGGAGACGTACGCCACCTGGATGTTCTTCTCGTTCATCTACCCATCACTCCCCAAGAGCACGCTCACCTCTCCCTCAAAGTTCTCCTTTAGTGTAAGCATCGCCGTGTGCACTGCGTCCTCGAGCTCCATCTCCTCATTCCAGCGCTACGCGTCAGTCGTCTACTTCACTTCAACCTTTTCCAGGAAGGACTTGCCCGAGATATAGTTCTTGCCGATGGCGGTGGCATACCAGGAGAAGTACGCGCCAGAAGGATCGACTTGGTAGAGGCGCGGCTTGTCCTCGTCGTATCCGATGACCAGCAATGATATACCGAAGGGACGCACACCTCCCGACTGCGTATATTCCTGCATGACGGAGGCGATTTCCTGAACGAGGATGGTGCAAGGGATTTGCTCCTATGCGTCATTCAGCAGCACTCGCACCCACATGGAAAGTTGCGTAATATGTGTTTGCCTTCTTCTGCGCCTTCTTCGTGATAATGCGGAAGTCCGGTCCCATGCCCGAGTATACAGCAGCTAGAAATGACGTATTCCTCTCGTGACGCATACCAATGTTTTCGGATAAAGGAACGATCTTTTGTATAGACTCTTCTTCAATGAGAGTGGTGGGCACCTTCTTCTCCGTTGCGATGACAACTCCGTTTGTCGCTATGCGTAATCCGTGCACCGCCAGACCGACCGGAAACGCCGACAGACATTTTCCCTTGATTCACGGCATTTAGGGCATATTCAATTTGAAGAAGCTTTCCTGACGGACTGAATGTCGTCAGCGAAAAGGAATACGAATGATCCATTTCCCACAGTGCAATTTGATGAGGACAGAAGAACGAAGTGATCGGGGTTTTACCGTCTCTCTCAAGTTCGCAATGCAAGTTTCCACGCGGCCGAAATACAGAAAGTGCTTGCCCTAGTCGTTGGACAGCGAATGGCGCGAAAAGTGATGACTCCCGGAATGACTGCGATCAGCCCAAAAGAATGAGAGATTCACACATCCTATCCACACTTGTGATATTTCCTTCTAAATCGAGAAAGGAGCGATCAAAGAGACACAGATCGGGTTTTGAGGAACTCTAATCCCAAAGTGTCTCTGTACAAAGTGTGTTTCCAGACCGGAGTGTGATCTCTACTATGACAGCCCCGTATCGAAAAGTGAACTATGCCAAAATCATTCAGAAATACGCCTTGATTACCAGTCTCGCCTTTTTGGCGCCCATCATCGTCACTGTCATTGGTGTCGTTGTCATGTCAACGCACAACGATAGACTGAACTTGCTGCAATTGTTTCTCTTCCCCGTTTGCGTAAGGCGTAGGTACAATAAGAGAGTACTGCAGTGGAAGGAGCAGGAGGGAGAGTTTAACATGACCTCGTTCTTTTATGACAATTCGCCGCTTCTGTTCGCGACCATTCCCCAGGAGCACTACTTTCCTTTGGCAGACAGTTGCTCTCTTAAGGGGGATCCGAAGGAGGGGTGCATGTACTCCAGTTCTTCCTATTTCGTCATGAACCTCACTCATGTGTCTGGGTCCTTTACTATCCCAATTTTCAACGATCTGGAGGATCTTGTGGTGAATGACACCGTGTCCGCCACGAGGGTTATCAAGTACAGCAAGAAGAGTCTCAACTGCTGGGACGGCGATTCGTGCAGCAGGATGTGTTCGGCGCACAAGGGAGAGTGGGACTACGCCAAGAACGAGTGTGTGATCACGCATTACCTCTCCAAGGTTTGCTACCGCGTGTCTTTTGTGAACGACTCGTTCGTGCTCGACACCTCTTCGTAGCTGTGCGTGTATTCGTTCACGGAGTAGGGATATCAGCGCGCATCATCACGGCTGCTCGTACTCCAATCTGTGGTCGCCGTACTATTATGTGGATCATCCCGTGGAGGGTGGCGTTCCCGTGGAGGTAGTTGCTCTCTGAATCCTCCATGTGTAGATTCGTCTTGTAGTTGATCCTATTATTACTGCGAGTTACGTGACGCACGGCTGCAGTGATGAGAAAATGTATTTGCCGAAGGATTCCAACTGTCTTGGCGCATGCAAGTATCAGCAGTCCCACGCGGGTGGAATGATCATTGGTGTCGGTATCGCTCTCTTCTCATTGGAGATCATCGTAGAAGGAACGTGGGAGAGTAACGCGTAGACCGCCGTCATTCTGTTGATTGTCTATGTTTACCAGAACCGTCGCATTACTCCCAAGATTCAGCTGTCCGAATCGCTGGAGAAGATGTTCGTTCCGTACTCCCTTGACGAGCTGGTTCAGATGGAATCTCCCTACGTTGAAGAGATTCGCGAATGGACCGAGAGCAAGAGACATTTGTTAGATGGAAATCAAGCGTAACCCTGTTTGTTGCACTTCATTCTCCTGTTGGAGGGAAGGCTTCTCTGCTGCGGTTTATGCTGGATGAACTATGGTACGCTCGATTCTGCGCCTCTGACGGAGTAGCTGACAAGGGAGTGGATCCACATGGTTCTGATGCAAAACAGGGCGTATTGAATTGAACGCATGGAACCTCATATTGTAGTTGGATCAGGACATGAATGCAGCTCCAAAGAAGCAAGTTCAGCACACAGTGATCGATTTGTACAGAGAGTGGCTCCAAACGCATTCTCAGGAGCAGAAAATGAATCCTGCTCCATTTGTCGGTTCCGAAGCGTCATTGCCTTTGCCACCAAAACGGAGTATTGACTCGTTTCCTGATCACCGAGTTCCGTTGTCGTATTTTGAACTTCCCCAAACGATTACCGACTACTATGCAAAGAAGGGCATTGTGTCTCTATATGAGTGGCAAAGTCGCTGTCTCTTGACCGAAGGCGTTCTCGAGGGACGCAATCTCACGTACACCGCTCCCACATCCGGAGGGAAAACGCTCGTCGCCGAAATCCTGCTGTGGCGCCGCTTGTTTCACAACCCGTTTTCAAACCGGGCAATCGTGATTCTTCCGTACGTCAGCTTGGTCATCGAGAAGTACCAGCAGTTGCACGCGATTCTCCAAGGCAAGAGCATGAACGGAGAAAAGATCAAGGCGGGTTGCTACTATGGTAACAAAGTAGAATTAGGATGGAGGAATCAGAGGTAGAGCGGTCGTCGTCATCGAGAACACGTCGTGGTGTGCACCATCGAAAAGGCAAACAGCATCATCAACCACCTGATCAAGACGAAAACGATCCATAAGTACCGGACCGTTGTCATCGACGAGGTCCACATGATGGGCGATCGCTCGCGCGGCTACCTCCTGGAGCTGGTTATCAACAAACTGCTGTACATGCAGTCCGTGGACAGGCTCGATCTCCAGCTCATCTGTCTCTCCGCCACGCTCCCCAACATCGCCGACATCGTCCAGTACACGAATTCGGTCTGTTTTGTGGCAACCCACCGTCCGAATCCGCTGTCCGAGTATCTCATCGTAGACGCACCGTTTCCCGTCAACCCTAGTGCGCCAATCAGATTCTCGATTCGTCGGGTCGTCTGCTTTGCAGCTATCAGGCGTTCACCTCCATCGATTTCAAGGTGGAGCCTTCCCGCGGGAAACTGAACATGCGGCAGACGGCTCTGGACCTGTGCAACCGCGAGGCGAACCAGAACAAGCAGGTGATTCTCTTCGTCCCGACGAAGACCGGCTGCGAGCGCATGGTGAGTGGGCTGCTGGCCTTCGTGGACGAGGCGTACGCTGGGCGAGGCGTGCTGGGTGGCTCGAGTGACCCCAATCTTTTCAACGCGCGTTCAGCTCTGGTGGAAGTGCGTGGTGGCAGTGGCGAGTCACGGATAGAAGCTGAAGGGTCTGCCCGCGTGCAGCGAGGGGCTGATTGCCGCCGTGTCGCGTGGCGTGTGCTTCCACCACGCGGGACTGTCTCTCGACGTCCGACAGCTCCTCGAAGCGGGCATTCGCGAGAAGACGATTCGCGTGATCATCGCCACGACGACGCTGGCGGTGGGCGTGGACTTCCCCGTGGATGTCGTGATCCTCTACACGGTGAAGAGCGGCGTGTCGGACATCACCGCGGGAGAGTTCAAGCAGATGAAGGGCCGAGCGGGACGCTGCGCCGCGGGCGAGGTGTTCGTGATCGACCAGGAGGAGAACAAGCACAAGGTGTTGCAGCTGATGAACGAGCAGTCGCCCGCGGTGCGCTCGGCGCTGACGCGGGAGCAGCGCGGGCTCACGCGCCCTCTGTTGGAGTGTGTTTGTTTGGGCCTGATACACTCGTGCGCGTCGCTCCACCACTACTTGCACCACACGCTCCTGTACTACCAGTCGTCGGCTGAGGAGCTGGAGAAGGACGTGGAGGAGGCGCTGGCGTACCTGCAGTCCCACCAGATCATCACAGCGTCCGTCTTCGCCGACCAGTACTTGATCCAGCCCACGCGACTGGGGCGAGCCATCAGCGCGTCGTCACTCCCCATCGAGGAGTCCGTGCTCGTGTACCGCGACCTATTTCTCCACCAGACCCACGTGTCGCTCAAGTCCAATCTCTTCCTCATCTATCTCGTGACGCCCACCTTCGCGACGCCCGCCATCTGCTGGGACGTGTACGAACGCGTTGCATCGTCTTGTGCGTCTCAGTCGTAGCTGCTCCAGTCGCTGAACGAGGCGGATCGTTGCGTCGCCAAGCGAATCGGCGTTGAGGAGGAGTTCGTCGTGTACTGCACGCAGTTCCGTCCCAAGCCGTACGAGCCCCGACTCGGCAGCAACCCCACCAGTCAGGAGTTCAAGCAGTTGGTTCATCGCCGGTTTTACGGCGCCTTGTTGCTGCGCGACCTGGGCTGCTGTGGCGGCAATGCGTCGCTTCTGTCCGAGGTGGAGAAGGCGTACCACGTGGACCACGGCGACCTCCAGCGCTTCTGGGAGACGTGCGAGATGTACGTGCAGCTGGTTCGGAGCATGTGCGAGGCGTTGAACTGGACGGTACTGGTACGGCTGCTGGGCTCGCTGAAGGAGTGGTTCAAGTCGCGGATCCCGCGGTCGTTCGAGTGTTTTCTCAAGAAGGAGGACAAGATCCCGATGGCGTGCATTCAGACGCTGGTGAAGGAGGAGCTGGAGGTGCGCGACATCGCCGAGATGAGCGTGAGTGCGTTGTACGAGGTGTTGCGAAGTGGGTGTCGAAGCGGTCTGGGTGTGGGGGAGTTGGAGGAGGGCGACGTGGACGGCGACGAGATGAGGCTGAAGCGACGGCGAGATATTGAGTGGTATTTGAGTGACATGAGGCGAATCAGCGAGGTGTTGAAGAAGCGAGCGTGTGAACGAAGACTGTACTTGGAGGGCAACCGCGAGCTGAACAAGCTGCTGGGGAAGCTGGAAGAGAGCGAGATGTCGATTCTGCTGTCTCCGCTGGCGAGTGACCACAGGAAGCTGCTGAACCAGATCGAGAACGAGGAGAGTGAGGGCGAGCGGAGCGACGGCGTGCTGTCTGTGAGCGAGGACAGTAGTGAGAGAGAGGAGGAGGTGAGGGAGAAGAAGAAGCGAGTGTGTGTGAGCGAGTACGGGAACGAGGAGTGTATTCTAACCTACGATGCTTTGCAGCATTACAGCGCGATGTGGAGTGTTTGTTTGAACACACAGGGTCAAAATGACAACTATTCCTTAATCTCCTTTTCCTTCTCCTCCATTCGGTTGAACAACACGTTCAGCATGGGGTTGGAGTCGACGAATATGGAGGAGTCTTTTGAGTCTGTGGGTTCCTTTGGTTTCTCCTCAGATCCTTCCAGTTTCTCTTCAGACGCCTTCGGTTTCTCTTTTGACCCTTCAGACCCTTCAGATGCCTTCACTTTCTCCTCTGACCCTTCAGACGCTTTAGACTTTTCAGACTCCTTCGGCTTCTCGTCAGACCCCTTCGGAAGAACCGGCTTCACAGGGTCCTCCTTCTCCGTCGCCTTCTTCTTCATCTCGGTCAACTCCTGCTCCTTCTTCTTCTTGTTGTTCAGTCGCGCCCTCATCTCGTCCATCTTCTTGTGCGTCGACAGAAGACTGCCGAAGAAGTCCGTGAGATAGTTGAAAAAGTCATCCGACGAGAGCGTGATGTCCTGACAGAAGAACGCCAGCGTCTGCTTGTACGCCTCCTTCCCCTTCTCCACGTCGTCGTGCAGCTTCGCCACCGTCGACTGCGCCTTCGACGCGAACGCCTCCAGGTTCGCCTTGGACTCCTCGATGTCCGCGCGCTCCTCCTCCTTCACGCCTCCGCTCTTCAGCAGCATCTCCGTCTGCTTCAGCTCGTCCGTCACCGACTTCAACTGCCGGCTCAGATCGTCCTCGTCCTGCCGAATGCCGTCGAAGCTCTCGTGCGTCGCTGGCTCCAGGTCGGGGAGCTCGTCATAAATGTCAAAAACGCCCGGAAGCTTCTCGTTGAGGATCATTTCCAAGTAGGACAGAAGGGAGGTCTTCTTGTCGTAGCCCTTCGTGCTGGAGAGGCTGCTGAACGAGTCGAACGCGATCGCCTGCACCATCACCACGCGATTCGCGTCTTCGTTCTGGTTGTTCAGCAGGTTTCCGATCATCAGCACAGACTCCACCAGTTGCTTGAACTTCTGGCTCTCTTTCAGCTCGTCGCATGCCTTCACGATGTACTGCACGCGGTTCCTGATGTCCTTCACTCGCGTCTCCAGCATCATCTTCAACACCAGGCAGTCCAGCTTCGCCAGCGGTCGACGCAGCTTGTTCATCTCAAACACGAAGCGCTCCGACTACTCGGTGAAACGAAACGCCCACTCCATACGGGTGCGAGCTGCTCTGGAGGACCGCTGTACCCCTTCGCCGCTTGCAGATCCTCCGCCGTCGGCAGCGCCACACGCAGACTCTCCACCGTGTCCATCGTGATGTTGGCGAGCTCCGGCTTCATCAACAACAAGGCGCGTCGCAGCGAGGCGTAGTCCGCCTTCACCTTCGACATGGCGATTCCGATGTTGGTGGACCTCTTGCCATCCAGGAAGGTGACCTGCAGTTCAGTACCACGACTCACGCTTACCAGCTTCGGACCCTTGTCCTTCTCCACCGGCTTGACCTCCTTCTGCTTGTTCTCGTCGGGGTTGTTCACGAAGATGTCCTCGAACTCCTTCATCTTGTCCACGTCGTTCTGAATCAGCGCCAGCTTCTCCAGACCGCCCCAGTACGACTCCTTCACCTGCGTCTGATGGGTTGAAACCACACTCACCTCCTCCTCCTTCATCTTGATCGCGTGCCAGTGCAGCTTCTTACGCACGGTTCTCCTCTTCTTCCCGTTTTGGTTCGCGCTCTTCGTGTCGACGTTCCAGCGACTGTTACGGTCATAGCTCAGAATCTACACGTGATGTGGAGAAAGAACAACCACCGCCGGGTTCTCTCCGTCCTCCTTCATCTTCTTCTCCACGTCCTTCTTGGGAACGCCGCCCTTCAGCATGGAGAAGTACTTCGCGTAGATGGGGTGTTGCCACAGTGGAACGGATGTGTCCTACACTCAAGAAGAAGAAGGGCGTCTCACCTCAATCTCCACGAGCGTGTTGCGATCCATGTCCAGCACCTTCACGTCCTTGTTCGCCTTGCGCATGTTGTACTCCACTTCCGCGCGAGGGACCTGTCTGTCGAGCAGCGTGAAGTACTGCTCGTAGTCCGGGTGCTGGCAAATGGGGATCTTGCGCATGACTCGCTCCGGCTTGAACTCTGAGATGTCCTCTTCTTGAGCTGGAGCGCTCTTCGCGGGCTTCTCTTCTTCAAGTGGGACTTCTTCGTTCGGGTCCTTGTCCAGCACAGACGTGTCCACCTTGTCTCGCATCATCGCGTGACGAACGGAAGAATCAGGCAAGCCCTTCTTCAACATGTTGAAGTACTTGGAATACTTCGGGTGTTCACACAGTTTCACCTTCTTTGCTGGTTCTTGTGGTTTTTCTTCCTCCAGTTCCACCTCCTCGTTCGGATCCTTGTCTAAGACAGACGTGTCCACCTTGTCTCGCATCATCGCGTGACGCACTGAGGCTTCGGGAAGACCTTTCTTGAGCATGTTGAAGTACTTGGAGTATTTCGGGTGTTCGCATAGTTTCACCTTCTTTACTGTCGCGGCAGGCTTCTCTTCCTCTAGTTCCACCTCCTCGTTCGGGTCCTTGTCCAGTACTGAAGTGTCAATCTTGTCTCGCATCATCGCGTGTCTCACAGAAGCCTCAGGCAATCCCTTCTTCAGCATGTTGAAGTATTTGGAGTACTTGGGGTGCTCGCACAACTTCACCTTCTTCACAGCTGAGGATGCAGGCTTTTCTTCTTCTAGTTCCACTTCTTCATTGGGATCCTTTTCAAGAATTGAGGAATCAATACCGTCGCGCATCATCGCGTGTCTCACAGATGTTTCAGGCAAACCTTTCTTGAGCATGTTGAAGTACTTGGAGTATTTCGGATGCTCACACAACTTCACTCTCTTCACCGCTGACTCAGGCTTCTCCTCTTCTATCTCCACTTCCTCATTGGGATCCTTGTCCAACACGGACGTGTCCACGCCATCTCGCATCATTGCATGTCTGACCGAAGCTTCAGGAAGACCCTTCTTCAACATGTTGAAGTACTTCGAGAATTTCGGATGCTCACACAACTTCACTTTCTTGACTGTCGATGAACCACCCTTCTCTTCCTCCAGCTCCACTTCCTCATTGGGATCCTTTTCAAGAACTGAAGTATCAACACCATCTCGCATCATCGCGTGACGAACCGATGTCTCTGGTAATCCTTTCTTCAACATGTTGAAGTACTTCGAGTATTTTGGATGTTCACACAGTTTCACCTTCTTCACCGATGCGGCAGGCTTCTCTTCCTCGATTTCAATCTCTTCGTTCGGATCCTTGTCCAACACTGACGCATCGATTCCGTCTCGCATCATCGCGTGTCTCACAGATGTCTCGGGAAGACCTTTCTTGAGCATGTTGAAGTACTTGGAGTATTTCGGATGCTCACACAGTTTTACCTTCTTCACTGTCGATGCGGCAGGTTTCTCCTCTTCAATTTCCACTTCTTCGTTCGGATCCTTTTCAAGAACTGAAGTATCCACCCCATCTCGCATCATCGCGTGACGAACCGATGTCTCTGGTAACCCTTTCTTCAACATGTTGAAATACTTCGAGAACTTGGGATGCTCACACAACTTCACCTTCTTCACCGATGCGGCAGGCTTCTCTTCCTCGATTTCAATCTCTTCATTGGGGTCCTTTTCCAATACAGATGCGTCAACACCATCTCGCATCATCGCATGTCTCACAGATGTCTCTGGTAATCCTTTCTTGAGCATGTTGAAGTACTTGGAGTATTTCGGATGCTCACACAACTTCACTCTCTTCACCGCTGACTCAGGCTTCTCCTCTTCTATCTCCACTTCCTCATTGGGATCCTTGTCCAACACGGACGTGTCCACGCCATCTCGCATCATTGCATGTCTGACCGAAGCTTCAGGCAAGCCCTTCTTCAACATGTTGAAGTACTTGAAGTACTTCGGATGCTCACAGAGTTTCACCTTCTTCACAGACGCAGCGCCACCCTTCTCCTCCTCAATCTCCACTTCCTCATTCGGATCCTTATCCAACACTGACGAATCAACGCCGTCTCGCATCATCGCATGCCTGACTCCTGCAAGCGGCACTCCCTTCTTCAGCATGTTGAAGTACTTCGCGAACTGAGGATGCTCGCACAACTTCACCTTCTTCACAGACGCACCCTTCTCCTGCTCCGCTTCCTGCGGCTTCTCTTCCTCCACAACACCCTCAATCAAGTCATCAGGACGATCAATCAACTACACATCAGTGACCCATCAAACGCTCACGTCAGGATCAACGCCATCGCGCATCATGCAGTGTCGCACTCCCGGAGGCGGCACTCCCTTCTTCAGCATGTTGAAGTACTTCGCGAAGTCAGGATGCTCGCAACGCTTCACCATCTTCTTCGTCGCCTGCGGCTTCTTCGACTCCTCAACGGAGGACGGAAGCTCATTCAGAATCGACGGATCCACTCCGTCCTTCTTCATGCACTCCACCACCGTTTCCCGCGGAATCCTCCTCATCAACATCTTGATGTACTTCGCAATCACCAGATTGTCCGACAGCGCGTCAATCCCCACATCCTCCTTCGCCTGCGGTTGCGATCCAGCGCCGGGCTGAACTGCCGTCGCCCCCTTCTTCTGGTCGGAGCGGAGGAACGAAATCGTGTAGTCTTCCAGAAGCACGACCGAATTCGGGTCCTTGGTGATCACCTCGGGATCCAGCCCCTCGCTCACCATGTCCTTCTTGATCGCCTCCACGTCCTCTCCCTTCTTCAGTCGCTCGAAGAAGGCCTTCAACTGCGGATGGTCGCTGATGCGAACCACCTCCTTCCCGTCGATCACGAACACCTTGCTCACCGGAACCGACGTCGGGTTGAACACCGCCGTCTTCAGCATTGACTTCAGCACGAACATGGGAATGGGACACACGACGCTCATCTCCGCCTCGTTCGCGTTCTGCATCACGTTGCTCACCACGTCCTTGATAAACGTGTCGTTCTCGCCGTCCTTCTCCGGCAGCGCCAGCAGCGACCGCAGGAACGAAGCCAACTTGTCCGGCTTGATGTGCTTGTGGTGGTTACTGTGCAGCAGCGAGCGAGGCGCCACCTTCTCTCGCGGCGACTCCTCGGCGCCACTGTCGCTGTCGGTGTAGATAGGAACCAGCGAGGCGTCGAGATGAGGCGCCTTCACGTGATCCGAAGACCCCGGAAGTGTCGGAATCGCTCCTGACGACATCTGCAGCGCTCTCTGCATCGCCGCGTAGTCCTCCGTGCCGACGACCACGCCGCCCAGCGAGAGGTCGGTTCCGAGCGCCTTCTTGATCACGGGATGCGACGGGCGAGAGAGAATGGGCGACCCGAACGGCGAGCCGACGGGGTTCGGCGCCACGCTGGGCTCGCCGAGCAGACTGCGCGGCTCCAGGTTCAGCGGCACGGGGTTCAGCGACGGCGAGAAGGACGGTGACGCGATGGTGGAGGTGCGGTTGGAGACGGGCGAGCCCGGCACCGTGTTGGCGATGGAAGGAGACTGCATGGAGGCAACGTCAGGATCCTCTTTGCAGGAGGCGCACAGCCAGTTCTTGTAGTGCTGCTCCATGTACGTGGCGCGCTTCCTTCTCTCCATGGGCGTCTGCGTGGAGTAGGGGATCTGCGGCAGGTGGAGACACGTCGTGTGGAACTTCTTCTTGCAGTGGGAGCACTCGATCAGCTGGTTGGCTTCGCTGGGCTTGTCCTGCATGCAAATGACGCACACCTGAGACAGGTCCGTGTCGCTCAAGTCGTCCAGCGAAATGTCCATGTCCGCGCCCAGCGACAGCGACAGGTTGTCCACGTTCGCGCTCGCCTTGAGCTCCTTGAGGTTGATCAGCGACGACACGTCGATGTTCTCCAGCGCGTCGTCCTTCAGCTCGTTCACGTTGAGCGAGGCGAGACTCGAGGGGATCTTCACGTCCTTCGACTGGGGCCGCACCAGCGGGATGCGTGACGAGACGAAGCGACGGTTGCTCGGAGACTGCAGCAGGCTGGTCTCGACGGGACTCGTCGCGAGTACAGACGGAGAGCCCACGCGGAGCTGAGGACTGCCCGGCTGCGGCGCCTGAGGCTCTGTGAACGCCACTACGTGTAAGTGCAATGAGCTGAGTACTACTCGGTCTCACGTACACGTACTTCTTCTGCGGGTTCAGCGTGTCGGAGCGAATCAGGACGGAAGCCTTCGTGACGTCGTTCACGCTCAGCTGCAGCGCCAGCTTCACGATGTCGCCGTTCATCGAGCTCGTATGCAGCTTCTGGTAGCAGCTCCCGTCCACGATCACGCTGTTGTGCAGCACGATGTCCTGAAGACCCTGCTTTCTCGCCTGCTCGTCCTTCAGGAAGAAGGACACGTCCTGCGAGACGAGGCTCGTGTTGTCGGACTCCTTCATCTTGTAGCTGAGCTGGATTCGGTCGAGAATGACGTTGTTCACGATTTCAATGCGGTTGTTGTACACCGTGCACATGTGCTACTCGTTACGGAATTGTGCAGCGACTACCGTGTCGCTCGTATCGTCGTTGTCGTTCTCCTTCGACGTGGGCAGGAACGCGGTGTGAACCCAGTACCGGAACAGCACGTTGCGCTGCCCGTCCTTCAGCGGCTCGTAGCACACCATCGTCATATCACCGTAGATGGTCTTGTTCGGGGTGAGCGCCAGCACGCCGGGAACCTCGTCCCAAATCACCGTCTCCGGGTTCCACGCCGAAGAGTAGATCTCGTTCTCGCCCTTGTAGATTTCGAGCACAGGACAGTCCTACGCTGAAGCAGACGCAACACAACGCACGTTGAACTCGACGCCGTCCTTCTTGTACAGGTAGTTGCAGATGATTTGCGTCAGGTCGTACGGCCCCTTGAAGTCCTTGCTGTTCTTGATGCTGAGACAGATCTGGAATTCGATGATGATGCGGGAGAGAAACGGGGGAATGTGGTCGAGATCATTCTGGTCGTATCGCATCAAGATGTAGCTCTCCATGAGATCGTGCGCGGAGATGGTCATCTTCTGTATCTACATGTCACGGACAACGAGAGGAGGAACATCCTGCCGAATACGGTAGCAAATCATCACCAGCTCGGAGATGTAACTATACGCGTCGTCGTGAAGAACGACTACAAGTGAAGAAGCGCGAGAGTGGACACCATAGTGCTTTGGGTTGTGATTCCAGTACTCAATACAGTACAGGATGCGGAAAAGCATATCCAGTGAAATGTTCTCCATGTTGAAGTTGATCGTTCTCCCGAGGAAGGACACGTTGGTCGTTTTCACTGACCTACGCCAATCAACGCGCAGCACAACGCATACGAAAAATTGAATATCAGATAGTTGTCCTTGTAGTGTTTACTCAAGAACTTCTCCAGATCCTCCTCATTATTCTGATGCTTCTCCCGCTGGGTGGCATACTTGCCCATCGTACCCACGACTACGCACTCACTACGAAGCAACAACGGTTACTGAGAATCTGGTCATCCACTCTCTTCCAATCGAGAAGATCCTCAAGATGTCGTCTTCTCGACAAGAAGGGAACCATCTACTTGCGATGCAGAGGAAGAAATCACTGCACTCGAAAATGGATGAAGAATACTGTCAATGATACACGCAGCCAACGCGCCGTTTTCGCTGGCTTTTGCTCATCCCCTCCAGGAAACACTTTCCATCGTTTCGATTCATAGAGACAGCGCGATTCGTCGTGTTTGGAAGAAACCGTCCATGAATCCGAAGAACGACCATTTCGCCCCAGCAGACTCCACACAGAATGTATGTGAGAAATAGCACACGAAAGCAACGTGAAACGATAGTGGGAACGCTCTGTTCGATTTCTTCCTAATCAAGGATCACTGCACACGCAGTTCTCGTTTTCATACAAGAGGACTTGGTGAAGTAGTCTGAACTGACCATTTTGTTGAACGAGTCGGTGGTGGGTCGCTGCCTTAAAGCTGTAGACATGAGTCTCACCTTTGACGAGTTTGGTAATCCCTACATCATTATCCGTGAACAGGAGAAGAAACAACGTATTAAGGGCTTAGATGCGATTCGTGTATTTTGTAGCATGCTCAGGGCGCTCATCGTTGTAGGCGAACATTCTCGCTGCCAGAACTCTTAGTAACACATTGCGTACGTCTCTCGGTCCGAAGGGTAGCTTTCGGTGTCTCCATTCACCGTAGGCATGGATAAGATGCTCGTGAGCCAGGACGGCGAAGTCACCGTCACCAACGACGGAGCGACGATCATGAAGAACATGGACGTGGAGCACCAGGTGGCAAAGCTGCTTGTTGAGCTTTCTCAGTCCCAAGACGACGAAGTCGGCGACGGCACCACCGGCGTCGTTGTGCTTGCCGGCGCCATGCTGGAGAAGGTTTCGTCCTGTGGCTGCTTTCACGAATAGGCGCAAGAGCTCCTGGACAAGGGCATTCACCCCGTAAAGGTGGCGGACGGCTTCGAGCAGGCGTGCAAGGTTGCCGTAGACCACTTGGCGGAGATTTCGACCACCATCAACTTCACAGAAGATAACATCGAGCCCCTGGTGGAAGTCGCCCTCACCACATTGTCCTCCAAGATCGTGAACAAGTTCTTTTCTCTCCTCCCCTTCATTCTAGATTCAAACGCCAGATGGCCGAAATCGCCGTGAAATCGGTGCTCGCCGTCGCCGACATCCCCCGTCGCGACGTCCGCTTCGACCTGATCAAGCTGACGGTAATCCCCCCGATTTGAGTTCACGTCCAGACGAAGACGGGCGGTCGCTTGGAGGACACCAAGCTGATTCAGGGTCTGGTGCTGGACAAGGGCTTCAGCCACCCGCAGATGCCCAAGGAGCTGAAGGACGCGCGCGTGTGTCTGCTGACCTGCGCGTTCGAGCCGCCGAAGCCCAAGACGAAGCACGAGGTGGAGATCAAGTCGGGCAAGGTGGCGGCTGGCGTGTGGCGTGACGGGTAGGACCTGATGGACCTGTACGAGCAGGAGCAGGCGTACTTCCGCAACATGGTGAAGATGATCAAGGACACGGGCGCCAACCTGGCGTTCTGTCAGTGGGGTAGGTGCAGCGCGGCGCTGTGAGGCGTAGGCTTCGACGACGAGGCGAACTCGCTGCTGTACCAGAACGGCATCCACGCCGTGAGATGGGTGGGCGGACTGGAGATGGAGGCGCTGGCCATCGCCACCGGCGCGCGCATCGTCCCGCGCTTCGAGGAGCTGTCGAGCGACAAGCTGGGGTACGCGTCGTGCGGTGGGCGCGTGGGTGTGGCGTGACGGATAGTGCGCGAGGAACAGGTGGGCACCACCAACGACTCGCTGCTGATGGTGGAGGGCTGCAAGAACACCAACATCGTGACGGTGCTGATCCGCGCGGGCAATGACATGATGGTGCAGGAGGCGAAGCGTTCTCTCTGGGACGCCATCTGCGTCACGCGCAATCTCATAAAGGACAACAAGATCGTCTACGGCGGCGGCTCGGCCGAGCTGTCGTGCTCCATCGCAGTGGAGCAGTTCGCCGCCACGCTGGGCGGCATGGAGCAGCACGCCTTCCGCGCGTTCGCTGACGCGTTGGACGACATCCCTGTGGCGCTGGCGGAGAACAGCGGTCTGCCTTCGATGGAGCTGGTGTCGTATCTGAAGAAGAGACAGGTCGAGGAGAAGAACCCGGCGCTGGGCGTGGACTGCATGAATAACGGAAGCAACGACATGAAGGAGGCGCATGTGATTGAGACCTTGGTGTCGAAGCAGCAGCAGCTTCAGCTTGCGACGCAGCTGTGTAGAATGGTGCTGAAGATCGATGACGTGATTGCTCCTAGCGATCTGTAAGCATTTGGGTTGTTTTCCCTGTTTGATCGAAATCGGCTTGTTTTTTGGAAGTGGAGGAAGCCAGACAAAGGAGCCCCGCTTTCCGTTTCTTCGTGGGACGATTGCTGAATAACCATGCAGAAGAACAGTAAGGGCTCACGGAGACAGATGTGCTCATTCTCGACCTCCTGTCTGGAGGAAGAGGATTCGGAGATGTGTGAGCAGGTTGCGTCAAATGAGTCCAGACCGAGTAGAAAGGCGTCTGATTTGGTTTGAACCGTGTAGATCGTTTCTTTTGCGCTCGCAGTGCGTTTCAATACACAGAACCAGTATCCGAAGTGTCGCTTACGCAGCAGCTTTCACATATGAAGAAGAATGAGCAACTTCCAAGGAAAGACGCATATGACAAAGAAATCGTGTACGGGAAAGAGGATGCGGAGTATCGCAAACGCCACGACCACACAGCCGCGCTTGCTCCTTGTATCCAGTCCGTCTTTCACTCGGATGCGATTTCGGACGGTTCCATTTCAAGGGCTCAACGTCGGTGCAAAGAAGAGATCGCCGATTTGTACAGCGCAACAAGGGACAATGCTTGGGAGTGCTGTATTGAACGGCCCAGCGTGACGTTTGGTTTTGCGGTCTTTGTGAGTTGTAGAAACTATACATACAGCGTCAAACACTTGGATTCTCTCCATGCTCTCAGTGCGTTGTGCGATCGTGTATTTCAAGTCAGTGTGTTGTGAATACGTAGGTGGTTGCGTACGAGAGGCAGCTGAACTGTCGTTTGACGAGGATATGGGAACAGACTCACAGGGAAGAGAGCGTCAGTGAGGCGATTGCGAATGAAGCAGAATCGAATAAGGCTATTCTGGAGCGAGTATCCAGCTCGGAGCGAGGTCGATTGCGGAATGCGATTCACAGTGCTCAGAAGAAGGAAGAGCAGCGGAAAGAGGACACGAAGGCGGGAGTCCAAGCGAGTGTGAAGGTGTCTCTTGTGAAGCCAGAAGTGAAGGCGGAGCCTGTAAAGATAGAAGTGAAACCAGAACTAAAGACGGAACTGAAACCAGAACCTATAAAGCCTGAGCCTGCAAAACCAGAACCTGCAAAACCAGAACCTGCAAAACCAGAACCTGCAAAGACAGAACCTGCAAAGACAGAACCCCCAACCCCAACTCTTCAAACCACTCCGCCCCTCACAACCCCCTCGCCTCAACAACTCGTGGCAGCGGTGACATCGCTCAACGCTCTTCTCCAGGATAAAGAGGCGCTTACGGACAAGGTGTATCACGCACTGAAAGAGGAAATGTGGAAGCTTCAACACGTGATTAACACCGTCTCTCTTGAACGGCGCAAAATCGTCGAATGTGCAAGCAACATCTCCTCCTTATGCGCCTCGTATCATAACGAGGACGTGGCACTTCTCCTGAAGAACTTCGTTGTGGAGCGGTTATTCAGCAAGGGCGAAGAATCGCGGGAGATTCCCGTCGCTCTGTCCTTCGCGTATCTGCTGTGCGAACTGGCCTCGCAGGATGCGTTGTGTGTTTCTCTGATACTGGGACAGTTGTTTTCGAAGTGTCCGTTGCTGATTCCCGATGTGGAGAATGAGAAGGACCTTCCTCCTGTGTTGTTCGAAAAGCATATGAGGAAGTACGCCATGCTCGTTTCCATGTTCGTTGGGCTGTTTCTTTACACGCCGAAGTCAAATGCGAATCCCTTCGATGTCAACCTCCTGTGGAAGTGGTTCGACTCGTTCATGTCGTTGTACGTAGCGAAGCCGTTCGTCCAGTTCTCTGCCGTCGTCGAATCGTTCTTGGCTATTGGCAACGCCATTCTGGCGAAGAAGGACCGACCCCGTCTGCAGAAACTGCTACAACGTCTGCAGACAGACATCATGCCATCCCTCGAGAGCATTCCTTCCATGACGAGCGGCTCGATCATGCGACTCTCGCTTCAGTTGGAGGACTATCAGAAGGGAGTCTTCAAACAGCCAGAGTATTGTACTCTTGACGGTGAATGGAGTGATTGTTCAAACAAACAGAGCACGCGAGGAGCTCGTCCAATTCTCTCCCAGTCAGGGTCTCGCCCTCAATCTTCCCGTACGTCCGACTGTTGCTCGCACTGAGCTTCCGCTTTTCAAAGAGCGTATAACTATCCGTCATGCGTGGAGCGAACCGTCACATCTTGCTTTCAATCGTGTCGTCCGCGATAATATAGTGCACATACGTCTCATTCTTCTGTCCTATTCGCTGCACTCGAGCTACGGCCTGGGCTTCCATCGCTATTCGTGAAACAGGGTAGATGCACACACTCGCAGAGAGAATGGGCTCCATGATGATAATGTGCGAGGCAACGGACATGTCGAGTCCGTTGTTGCCCTGTTGAAGCAACATGAGAAAGACAGGCATGTTCTTCGACTCCCTAAACACAGAGGTCGATTCGTAGTTGTGTTTTCGAGTCATCAGCAGGCAATTGATGTAGTTTTCTCTACGGATGAGGCCATTCACTCGCCACGACTCCAAAATGACTTTCAGCATACTCAACGAATCCATCCACTGACTGTACACAAGGATCTTTGTGTCGGGTCCTTTCCGAATGAGGTCCCGAATCAGATCGAGCAGAACGCCCATCTTGCGGCCCCACTTGTCTTCCGATTCCGACCGAATCAGATCCGACCCCGTTTTGACCTACTCGTGAACACTGCCGCCATCCATCACATCCTCCCTCACAAAGGGTCTGCTGCAAACCGGACAGTAGCACGACACGCGGTGCTCCTCCGCATGCTTGCAGGACAGCTCCAGACACTCCACGCAGAAGGCGTGCCCGCAGGGGAGAACACGGAACGGGGGCTGTATGTCGAGGAAGCAGATAGGACACGAGATATTGCCATCCTTGACAAGCTGTGCGGTGGACGCCTCGATAAACGACAGCTGGGACAGGTTTTGTCTATCGCCATGAATTCACTTCCCCTTGCCCACTCCAACGACGCGGTGTAAGCGCGCTGCGACTGCTCTTCGCAGGCAATGAGCGTCGGAATGCTGTCTTGGTCCACGCGGCGAACCGTGTTGTCGTTCTCCAGGAAGAAGTCGTCGTTCAGCGTCAGTCGCGACTTGCACTGCTTCAGCTCCTCGTTGAACAGCAGCAGCGAGTGCTGCGCCTTCCACTGGCTGTGGAAACAGATCGATTCTCGCTTCAGCAGCTCCACCACCGTCTTGATGCGCTCTGACCCTCACTCCACGCCTCTTCACTCACCTCCCTCCTGCCGCTCCTTCTTGCCCTGACCCAGCTTCTGGTACGCGTTCAGCACGCGCAGCGCCACGCCCTCCGCGAGCGTGCGCGACACGTTCGGCTTCACTGAAACTCCGTCTTTCTCTTCGCCCGCGCGGAAGTTGTACAGCAGCGAGTCGTACAGGCGAATCGTGTCGTCGACGCGGCAGTGCGAGCACACGCGCAGCGCGTCGCTCTGGAAGTCGGGCTTCGTCACGCCGATCTGCTCCAGACAGCGCGGGCACGTCGAACACTCCGCTGTCTACACGTCACGTGCGAGAGCGACGCGAACCAGTGCTGGCGACGGACGGGCGTTGAACTGTGCCAGCTCCGCCATTACACGCACACGCAGGGCCAGCACGTACGCCTTCCACAGCTCCAGAAAGCGCAGACCGTCGCCGACGGAGGCAATCACGAGTTCGTTGGCGTGCACGCTGGTGTCGACGATCGTCTATTGCGTGACCTCTCGAACGCGCCCCGACCTTGAGAGAGTCGAGGAAGCGAGTGATGCTGGGGTCGCGCGTGCGAACCACGCAGCGACGGAACCGCTTCCTGAAGAAGTCTCTGTAGTCCTCCGCGGAGAAGAGATAGGGCTGAAACTCCTTCAGGTCGTAACGAAAGTCGCTGTTGAAGTTGAGGCGTTTCGCCCAGGCGCGAAGCGTGTCGAAAGCCGCGTCCAAATCGCCCGTCTTGAACTCGCACTTCGTCACGTTCTCGACCGCCTTCGCCAGCTTCTCTTCCGCCTTCGCCAGGAAGTGGTTCTGCAACTCGGTTAGCTCGGACAGGTATTCTGCTTGCTGTTCAGCGCTCAAGAGTTCCGGATTCACCTTGCAGCACTCCAGAGCGTTCCACAGACAGTGGATGATCTGGAAAGTGTCCGTCTTCACGCCACGCGTCGCATCCACACTTTTGCAGTAGGCGAGAGTGGACTGGTAGTTGGCGAAGGCGTCGTCCCAGTGGTCCTGGAGAATGGCGAGACCCGAGATGGCGTTCTTTGTGGCCACAAGATTTCGCAAGGCGGAAGTGCAGTTGTTCATGGACTCCTCGACGAGCTTCTCTTGGATTTCGTTGAGTGACATGATGTGCGATGAGGGGTTGGCGCTGAACGAACCGACCTAGTGGACATGGGGAGAAGAGGAGACAACTTGGTAGTGTGTGGAGGCCTGGCGAAGCGCTCTCAGCTGGACGAGGATGAAGTGGAGCGTGTCGCGTGGGAGAACCTGCGTGTCGTATTGTGGGCCCAATGCTTTCTTTATCTTGTTGATCTTGACGGTGATGCGCGCCATGCAGCGTTGGTGCGTCGCGTTGTAGTGGGCTCTCTATCTCTCATCACAGCGACACACACGCACTTCAATTGCCGTCAGCTGCACGCGGTGGAGCACGCGGTGCTGTGGCGGAATGAGAGCGGGCGAGAGACGTGCGATGTCCTCCAGCGTGGTGCACCAATAGTACTCATCGATCAGCCCCTGGAGAAGAGGGAGAACGGAGGTGTCGTGGCAGTTGTAGGGGTTCTAGACATCACAGAGACGCGAGAGAGGGACCGAAACGCACTCTTTCCAAATGGCGCTGTCGCAGTAGTGACGAATGGAGAGCAGATTCATCACGCCGTTCATCTCGTCGAGCGATCGGTTGAACGGCGTGCCCGACACGCACCACACGTGGATGCGACGCAGCTGCGAACAGCACGTAAGAAGACGAGACGAGTGTTCGACGAGGTGCATTTCGTCCAGCACGAGGCGCCACCACTCCACGCAAAACAGCGGCGAGATGAAGGAGGGGAAGGCGGCGGCACGTCGCAGCTCCCGCTTCTGCGACACGAAGACGTCGTAGTCTTGCTTGAAACCGTCATAGCGTGCGAAGACGATGTCGAACTGCGCCAGATACTCGGGGAAGAGAAGGAGGGGCAAGCGCGAGGCTTCTAGAACTCAAGCGATGAACAAGGAGACACTCTTGCCGTTCTGGATGCTCTTTAGGATAGTGGCGATGCCCGGGTAGAGAACGAACTTCACGCCGTGAATCCGTCCCTCGATCAGATCGCCATCGCTCAGCTCGTAGTCGTCCTCCGCGGGAGCGACGTGTTTCTTCAGCTCGTGGACCCACTGCGTGCAGATGTGTCCCGGCGTCAGCACCAGCGTGGTTTTTGAGTGGACGACTTGGGAGGGGTCGAAGAGCCGCTTGCGACAGTCGTGACACTTGTACGTGTAGGGGTTGACAAGCTGGTGGGAGGAGCCACTGTGTGTGAGACGACGGAACAGGCCCTACAAGACGCACGCGTAGTGCTGGAAGCGAAGGCACTCGGAACATCGAATCAGCTTGCCTTTCGTGGTCGTGATGTCTTTGGAGAAGCACCCGCAAAACACTATTCCATCAGCCAGAACGCACGCAACAACCCTCTGTGTTCACCACGTACTTCGGCGAGACCGGAAGGAAGCTCAGGTCCACGCACAGAAGACTGGGCTGTTGTTCTGCGGAGTCGTCGCTTCGAGAAGGCTTCTCCTCGTAGCTGTCGTCCTGGTTCAGCAGCACTTCCAGCTGGTGTCTGTGATTGCTGGCGCTGGAGGCGTTGAAGGCGTCTCCCCAGTTCACCACGGACATGCCCAGGTGTGTCCAGATGAATTCGATGAAACTCCGCTCCCGAGGACGAAGTGTGGTGGTGTTGGTGGTTTGTGGAGGCGTTGCAGGAGGGATTGTGAGTTGAGTTGTGTTCTCGCTCGGAGTTGGTCTCTTCACGCTTGTTATCGCAGCCACTGGCTGCTCTTGGCCGTGTTTCCTCTTCCTTCTCATTCCACACGCGATTCTCTCCAACGCCTCCATGCTTCCTTCCTCTCCTTTCACTTCCTCTCCTTTCAACGCCTCTCCCTTCAACGCCCTCTCACCCTCCTCGCGTGGGTGGAGAAGGATGAGTGCCAGCATCTCGAAGGTCTTCCCCAAGCCCATCATGTCGCAGAGAACGCCGCCCTGCCGCTGCACCAGATTGGTCATCGGAACGTCGGTCATGAAGAAGGTGCGTGGCGCGAAGAAGTACTTGGAGTTGTCATGAAGGTGAACGAACAGGGGGTGGATGGCGGAGCTGCTCTTGGCGATTCGATCTTCCTCCTCTTGGGAGACGGCGCGGCCTTCGCGAGAAAGCATCCAGCACAAGGCGAGATGCTGATGAGGGTAGGGTGTCGTTTTGATGAAGGAAGGCAATTCAAACTGTCCGTTGAGAGGATGCATGCGCAAACACGAGTAGAGAAAGGAAATGTCGGAGCCGAATGCGTCTTCTCCCTCATCTACACATGAAAACGGGAAGGAATGGATTACCAGAATCATTATTCTCTTCTTGATGGGAAGAAGACGAGAAATACTCCGGAAAGAAACGGGGCATCATTCGTCGTAGCAACGGCTGATTCTTCGGCGCGTTCCACAGCTTTATGTACATGTCCGCAAACAAATACAGACTCAGGGTGGTTGAGTCCCTGTCCACCATCACTCGCAGTAGTCCGCTAGGAATAATACCAAACGATTGAAGACGACTCCTTCAGCATAGAAAACTGGTCGTCATCCAAAGCGGGGTAGGACAGCCGATAAATGTCAGGAAACAACAGAACGGCGTGAGTTTTCGTTCTGTAATACACCGTTTTACTGTCCAGGTGAATGAAGATCCATGCTTTCTACACGCATCACGACTTCGCGAAACACAAACCGGATCGAAGACCGCTGCGATGGAACCGAGTCTAGCTATCTTGATAAACCGATCATCGGCTTGAAGCACGGGAACAATGAGCTAGCCCATAACACTCCAAAAGAAACTTCACGGGCTGCTTCACTTCCGCTGATCGTTGACGCTTGTTCATCCAACTTCGTATCCGCTATCAATTCCAAACCCGCCAAAGATTGACTCCTTGGTATGGAAGTGCCGTTGGCTTGCAGTGGTTGATGTGTAGGACGCGAGAAAGTCGATATATTACACTGTAACCCAGATTTGCGATCAGGAAGGTGCCATTGCGCTGTCCAAACTCATTCATAGCCGAAGCGTCTCATTTTCGAATCACAGATGACGTATGGGAATGCATTATGAAAGTAATACTGTAGGCAATCGCCGTACTTTGTGAAACCGTTCTGCGCTACTCCAGTCTCTCTTTTCGAATCGCAATGAGATGTAGACGGATTTGCGAGAGATCTGGAAGCCTTTTCGAGTCACGCCATGAGAAAGACGGTCAATCCAACCGATGTGTCGCTGGCAGCGAGAAAGCAGCCCCTCATTGTGTCAAGACTCGCGGATCTGTGTTCAACGCTGGAGGAGGGAAAGAGGAAAAGGAGGAAGAAGGGTGATAGTGATTCATAAGGGAGTTGGTTGGACAAACACGACTATGCCAGTATCTCCACGATCGCTTCCACTTCCACAGGAACGCCCATGGGAAGAGACGCCACACCCACAGCGGATCGAGCGTGACCATAAAGGATGACGAGCGTGAAAGAGGGTGTGTGGATATGTGCTTCCCGTTCTCGCCGAATACCTGCACGAAGAGGTCGGAGGCGCCATTCACCACAGCGGGGATCTTTTCGAAATCAGGCGTGCAGTTCACAAATCCAGTCATCTACACAATGACAGATGATGACGTGAAGACACCTTGCAGATACGGACTTTGGTCAAATCGGGGACTTCCACTAAAGGTGATTAGTGGTGTCAATACACACATAATATATTCGCTGCCAGAACCATTGCAGCTCGCTTTGCCGCCTCGTATCCTTCTTTCTCACTGAGCGTGCTTCCCACCTAGAGAATCGTGCGATCAACACTGCAGCCCACTTTGCCCTTGTAGAAGGTCCCGTCCTCCTTCAGGGGAAGAGCTCCCGCTAGACATCAGTCCAATCCGTTCAGCGCTACAGAGATACAGAGTGTTTCCAGTCTTCAGTACACTAACGTAATTACCAACGGGTTTGCTGACAGTGGGGAGTGTAATCCCCTTCTTCGCTAGCTCGCTCGCAACAGAAAGACAACGAGTGACTATCCATTCACACGGAACACAGATTCGGTACAAGGACGATACATGAAAAGAAGTGTGAGTGGGGATGAATGGATTGAATGTAGTCCTCTATTTGGGTACTCCTGTTATAGTAATACCCTGAATCCGAGTGAGAGAGGTGATGCAGCGAAAATGGGAGAAGAAGGCAGAACAGGTCACGCCCAATCAAATCATCATATGAGGAACGAACACAGAGTCGAAATGAACAGAAGACGTGGTCTCTTAGTCTTCCCGCCTCTCTCCACAAGTAGAAAACGATACCATCAATCTCCTCTCGAAAGAGATGGAAGGAGAAGAGAGCCGAATTCGGATCAGTACCATCCCTATATCCCCATATCAAAAGTGGTACGGCGAAACGACGGGGAAGCAATTGCACCCCAACCCGAAAAGCGGTAACACCAATAAAGAGCTGGTTTCCTATTCGTGAGCACAATGAACGCGCCAAAAGAGTTGAAAAGGAGTAATGAGATAGAAATGAAGAAGGAGGTGCAGAACAATGAGTGTAGGCGAACCGAAGAAAGCGTCACCGTATAGTCGTGGACGAGAAGTACTCACCGAAGGCCAGCGAAGTGGAGGAGAAAAAGGTGGAAAGGGATCCATCGGTTGGGACCCTCAACAGAACGGAGGTATGCACTGTGTTGTCCGCTCATCTCCAGTTCGCAATCAACATCATGAAAGCCATTGCGGGCTCGGGCATTCTGACCATTCCATACGCGGTCCAAAAGGTGATGGTCGTTCAGTCCCTTCATCGTAGGTCGGTTTCATCACGGCGTTTCTCCTCTTCGCCTTCGTGACCGGATTGTACAGTCTGTCTTGCAAGCAGCTCATGGACATCGACAACAACCGGTTAGGCGTATATTCTATAGTATTGTGTGAGGCGTAGCGCAAGATGAAGCGCGTGAGCTCCAACGAGTACGCGAACATATGCTACAACGTGCTGGGCAACACCGGCTACATCGTGTTCCTCTTCGCATCCTTGATGGACATCTACGGAGGCAATATCGGCAGTATGGTGGTGATGACCGACTTCGTGTGTGGTCTTCCCTTCTTCCAGACCAATGCGAAGATGTGGAGAATCATCGTGCAGAGCATTCTCACCGTCATCGGCACGATTCTCTGCATCTTGAAGAATGTCAGGTAGCTCTTCGCTCCTCCTCATCATTCTAGCATCATTGTGTTCGTCTCTTCCTGTGGTCTCTTTATGCTGATTATCAGCATCGCTTTAGTATTCTTGTACGGATTTGCTCTCCCTCTCATCCTAGTTATGGCTTCCGCACCAAGGGGATTCACTTCAACCCCGAGTACCTCAGTTTCACCAGTTTCTCCGCCGTCTTCGGCAACCTCGGCTTGTTCGTGTTTTCCCTCGGCTTCTCCGCCGTGTTTTTCACCCAGGTGGTACGCGCCGTTCCCGCTCCCTCACCCACAGAACCACCTCAAGAAGGAGTACCACAAGACGGCGGCACGCACCACCACGTATGCCATCGCCATCATGGCGGTGGTGTACATCGTAATGGGCGTCGTGTTGGTGATGATCTTCGCCGACGACAGTGCGAGTGCGGGGAAGGAGTTACCTGTAGAAGGAACGGTCCCGGGGAACATCGTTTCCGTTCTCCCCTCCAACTCCTTTGAGAACATCGTGATCAGCATCGGAATGGTCGTTTCACTAATGGGATCGATTCCGCTCTTCTTGGAAGCCGCCGGCGAGATTGTGGAAAACGGCATGGGTAGGAGCGCCGGTCGCGTAGTGATCGTTAGGTCCTCAGAAGTATGGAAAGGTGTTTATCGCGAACAGGAAGCGGTTGATTACGCGCATCGTGGAGAACCTGGTGTTGTCCCTGATCGGCTATCTGTTCCCTCATTTTACGGACATTCTCGATTTGAATATCCTTGTGTTGCTCGTTGTTGTCAAATTCTTAACGGGGACTCGGAAGCTTTGCGGCGATTATCATTGCGTTTGCGCTTCCGGCGATCATGCATTTGGTCTTCTTTAACAAGAAGCTGAGTCTCTTTATGAAGATTGTGGATGTTTCAGTGTTTATCTTGTCCCTCGTCCTCATCGTGATTTGCTTTGGTCAAAACCTGATCAACATCATTTCGCGTTCATATCGTGTTTGGTTACAGAAGCAGAGTTTAATTGGGACGTGGATGGAACATAATCCCTGTAGTCCTATTTCCATGAAAAGAGTAACACGATCCCACTTACCAATGGAACCGGAAATGCACGGTCGAATTGAACCAGAAAACGTTGTGATGGACATTACCTCCCGTAAACTCCCCATTACAGGAATCATCCCTAGAAACCGCCAGCAACGAGATGAAGCAGGACGAAGCCGCTGTCAAACAAGAGATTGGAGAGGAAGAGGTTCAGGAACTGAATCGACGGCAGGTGAGGGGATCTCCATCCTCCTCACAGAAGTAGTTTGCCACTAATATCATGAAGGGCATCGCCGGAACGGGAGTTCTCACCATTCCCTACGCCTTTTACACAGTAGGGATGAATGGCAAGACGACAACCCGTAGGTCGGACTGACGATGGGCGTCGTCCTCTATGTGCTCGTGACGCTGCTGTACGCCATTTCAGCCTACCAACTCATCTCCGTGAAGAATGCGCAAAGGACTGTAGGATGAGCACAACCTCTTCATCCAAAGATGAAAGCCAGGGAAGTATCGTCAAACGACTACGCTAGTTTGTGTTACGACGTGCTTGGCTCTGGCGGGTACTACACCTTTTTAGTCGCGTCCATACTTGACTTGTATGGGGGAATCATCGGAACGCTCGTCGTCATGACGGATTTCCTCTGCAGTCTTCCCGTCTTCGCGTTCAACACGAACATGACGCGACTTGTGTTGCAGTCATGCATTACGCTGCTCTGTATCGTCATCTGCTTACTCAAGAACCCCAAGTAGATTTCGCACAATTCCTCTCACCTGCAGGATCATCGTCCTCATCTCGTCGTGCGGACTCACTACGCTCGTCATCAGTATCCTCATTGTTTTCTTGTGAGATCGCTGGAGCTGTCTCATCTTCCAGTTATGGACTCGTCAACTACGGCTTCCACCGCAAGAGCTCCTACTGGTCCGTCCCTTCGCCTCACGTGGTGTTCTCCAACCTGGGTCTCTTCGTCTATTCCCTGGGATTCTCCGTGCTGTTGCTGACGCAGCTCGTTCGATTCGCGTAGTCCACTCAACAGTAGAAGCACTTGAAGGGGAAGTACCACAGAGCGGCGGCGCGAACCACCGTGCTTGCCATATCGATCATCACCGTCGTCTACGTCGCCGTGGGCATCCTGTTTGTGATGCTCTTTGAGAACGAGAGTGGATGTGTGACTGAGGACTGAGGAGCAGAGGGCACCATTCCGGGCAACATCCTCTCCATCCTCCCGCCGGACTCCGTGCAGAGCATCATTATCAGTATCGGGATGTTCATCTCCCTGATTGGCTCCGTCCCGCTCTTCCTCGAGCCGGCGAACGAGATTCTCGAGAGTCACATGGGTAGGATCTGTTCCACTGTCTGAAGAGAAGGGGAGCAGACCTATGGAAGAGTGTTTATCACGAACCGGAAGCGCGTGATCTCCCGCTGTGCGCAAGTGCTTGTGATGTCCCTGGTGGGATACGCGTTCCCGAACTTCAAGGACATCCTCAATTTAGATATCCTGTTGTCTCTCTCAGCGTGCTCCGTAACTGGCACTAGGCAGCTTCATCGCGATTGTCATCGCGTTCTCCTTTCCCGCGTTGCTGCATTTTGTTCACTTTAGAAAGCACGAGTCGTGGTGGATGAAGGTGTTGGATATGGGGGTGTTCGTCCTGTCGATTCTTCTCATCGTTGTCTGCTTTGGGCAGAGTCTAATCGATTTATTCAACGGTCATTGACGCTGTTTCTTTCCACAGTTGTTCTGGACGTGTTGTCCATTCACATCTTCACTCGTCGTCATGTACGGAGGAATCGACAAGTACGCTGGAGACATTGCGTTCCAGAAAAGGAACGCGGAAGTGGATGTGGAGTTGCGCTTGTTTTGCCACAGTGAGAGCTAGAGACGTGATGAACCATTCAAACTGCTTTGAGACCATTGTAGCCACGAATGAGGCGGGAGAGTGCGTTGTTGCGGCGTCCGTTCACGATTGTAGAGAGGTGTTGCTCGGCGCGTCCCTCGATTTGTCAAACGGAGAACTGGCGTGGAATTATGTCAGCGACAAGGAGAATGCCTTCACACACGTGATGGGCATGTCGCAAATGACGTCAATGCTCAAGGACAAGCGGCGCAACGAGGTGTACAATGCTGCGATCACGGGTTTGTCTTGTATGAAGCTTCCACTGTAGCTTGTGTCCAGGACTTCGTGAATACGCACCATCGCAAGCCCTACGTACTGGATATTGGATGCGGAACGGGCTTGCTGTCTCTGCAGGCAGCGAGAGCGGGAGCCGAGCGAGTGTATGGCTGTGAGATGTTCCGGAGCTGGGCGGAAGTGGCAAAGAAGAACGTGACTGAAAACGGATTCGACGGCGTGATCACCATCATCAATAAGAACAGCAGGGATCTCGTCGTGAAGGAAGATGGCGCGACTGAGTTCGGTACGCGTGCTCTCTTCGTTTGATGAGCAGATTTGGACAGAAGGTGTGATATTCTGGTGAGCGAAATCCTCGACACCGCACTTCTCGGCGAGGGCGTGATCATTGCCGTGAAGGATGCCAAGGTGGTTCCAGTAATGACCGCGTGAATTATAGAAGCGGCTGCTGGTGGAGAACGCCGTTATCATTCCTGAAAGTGCCGAAGTCTTCGTCGAGTTGGTGCATTCCGACTCCCTCTTCCAAATGACAACAATTCAAAACCGCCGGTTCCAGCTTGTTCACTCTCTGATCCCTAGCGTTGGCAACCTCCTCTTCAAACGCTCGGACATGTCCAACGATGCATGTCGTTTCACCCACCTCATCCCTGTTTCTGCCACGCCAGTCCATCACTCCTAGCTCCACGCCGACCACCTCACTCCTCCGCCCCGTCCCTGCTCCGAGCTCGTCCCCCTCGCCACGGTGAATCTCGCGGGCGAGCGCAACAACCCGCTCACCGAGGTGACGATCCCAATCACATCACCGCCCAACGGCTTGCTCTTCTCGTGGCGCGTGGCGCTGTACCACAACCAGTTCCAGTACTCGACAAACTGCTCGCACACGCGTGCGGAGGACTGGCAGGACCACTGGCTGCAAGCCTTCTACGCGCTCCACGGTCTGGAGACGGCGCAGCGCGAGGTGCACCTGGTGGCGCTGATGCGCGACACCAACTGGCGCTTCGAGGCGTGCGCGCAGAAGGACGCGGAGTACCAGCGTGCGAAGATGAGCACCTTCAGGCCGCTGGGCTGCTGCTGCGGCTTCCACGCGCTGATGAACACGGCGCTGATGGCGCTGTACCAGAACGAGCGTCGCAACCGCGCTGTGGACACGCTGGTGCGCTCGGTCGTCTCCTGGAGTGCCCGGAAACGAGGCGGTTTGAGTGTGTGGAGGGGATGAGGGATAGGTGTGATTGTGGACGTGGGCGACGACTCGTTCCTCTCGTGTCTGCTCAGAAAGCAGGGCGTGAGTGCACCGCTGTACTCCGTGGAGCGCAAGCCTGACTCCGAAGTGGTGTGGTCCCAAGTACGGCAATACAGCGTGACTCAGCGATAGGTGGCGAAGCAGAACAAAGTGACGTATCGCGCCGTGACGCGTCTCGAGAACCTGCCGTCGGCGATCGACTGCGTGGTGTGGAATGGTCACTTCTACCAGATGGAGGACAACACGGTGATGGAGGCGATGAGCTACTGGTGCTGCGTCAACGCGCTGCGAGGCAAGCTGCGGGAGGACGTGCTGCTGCAACCCAGCTTCGTCAACATCATGGGCATGCTGATTGACTTGGGCGTCGGTGTGTGGGAGAGGCGTGACGAGTAGCCCTTGTACGACTCCTTCGGGCAGGTGGAGGAGGTGAACGGCTTCAAGCACACGGCGTTCAACGAGGCTGTGAAGGAGTGGAGCGCGTCGCTGTACCCCTTCCCTCTTCACATGTACGACTTCAAGCCTATGTCGGAGCCCCAGGCGCTGGTGACGGTCGACTTCGCGAGTCCGCTGTACTGCATCGAGCAGCCGCTGGCACTGACAGTGACGCAAAGCGGTCGAGTGAACTGCTGCGTGGTGTGGTGCGAGTACTATGTCGGCGATCGAGCCCACTTCGAGGACATTCCGGAGAACTGGATTTCGGTGTACAGGAACGGGCAGTTTGAGAACTACAAGAAGCAGCTGCTGCATTTCTGCAACAAGCCGTTCGAGGTGAAGGAGGGAGATGCCGTGTCTGGAGTGGCGGTGCTCAACGAGAAGCTGGAGTTTCAGTTGTCATTGGCTCCGTGGTGTGTTTGTTGCGTGTTTGAGTGTTACTGAATGGATGTGAAATGCTTTGAATTCATCTGAGCATCTCCGAGCATATCTGAACATCTCCGATTACATCTGAGCATCTCTGAACTCCTCTAAACATCTCTAAACACCTCAACCAGAAACACATCTCCAAACAAACACACAAATAGAGTACGCTAAAAGGATTGAAGGGGTCGGCTTCATAAGAATTGTAAAGGAACGCACTCTCTAGGTTGTTGTCGGGATTAGCGAGAAAAACGGTAGAGCTGTCGTCGCCAGAGATCGGCAATCCCTCCGTTGAAAACACGTTGTCATAACCCAACGAAGAGCCATCGAAAAGTGTAGAACTCGGATTCGAATCACCGTCGAAATACTCGACGGGAGCAGGAAGGGTCTCGTTCGCCTTCGTGGTACACTCTTCGAATGTGATGGTAGGCAGGGCGATTGACGACGATAGCAGGTGATCAGCAGACAGCGGGTCCGTGGTGGTATGGATATGGTAGTCGTTGTTGATACCAATGGCGTCGGTGTTTGGCAGCTCGATGCTTCCACAGGAAGAAGCCTCTTCCGGAAGACTGTCGTAGTCCTCGTCCACGATACAGTCCTGCTGGCCTGTCTCGGCAGGCAAGGCGTTGCGGCTCGTCTTTGTCTCAAAGGCTAGTCGTCATGTCGGAGAAACACCACTACCCCAGTAATGTTCGTTTCGTCTCGACCTGCACTGCTGGCACGTCTTGGGGATCACCTTCTTGCCGTAGAGAATGATGGGCTTGTAATTGCTCATTGGCTTGACACACTTGCAGCTGGAACACTTCCTCATTCTCTGGGAACGACCGTTGCGGCTGTAGGGATGATAACGCTTCGAAATTGCTCTTCTGGACATAGGAAAAATGAGACTACAACAGCGAGCAACTGCGTGGTATCATTTTTGCGTACTACCTTATTCCGCCCACGACTTTTGAAAATAACCGCGATTGCATTTCCGAAGCAACCATTCCTGTTCTTCATTCTGGAATCCAAAGCAAAGGAGCGCCACGATTTGCGACTGGAACAAACAGATCGAGTTTACACACCATGCGTCTTGGGCTGCTCCAACAGGGCAATTCTCTGTTCCAGCGCAGCGTTCTCCTTGTGCAACTAGGCGTAATCGATCGCACGCATCGAAACTCGTTCAACGTCCCTCACCAGATACTCGTAGTTCTTACACAGAACGGGAATGTCAATCTTGCTGCACTGCGTCAAGATGGACGATATGTTCTCTTCCACTTCCATAATGCTCCCCATCGCCGTTATCAGCGAGTGGAAAAGCTACCCTGAACAGAAGCACCCAGTCCTACTCGTTTCACCTGCGAATACTGGTTGAACAGGGTCGATCCCTCCGCCTCGTTGCCGAACACCCTCTTCAATTCCGCCTCGATCTGATTCTCCGTCTGCTTGACGCGCTCGATGAGCTCCTTTGTTTCCGTGTTGGTTGTCCCGATGTTCTCTGAAACACCCAGTATCATTCTCTGCTGCTCCTGTTTCCGAAGCGAAAGTTGGTACAGACGCTCGGTGTATGCGTCGCGGAACGTTTGCTATTCATGAGTGTCCGCCTGCACAAGGACCTGGGGCAGATGAGTCATCATGGTCTCCAGCTCCTCCAATTCGCGCTTCCTTTCGCTGATAATCGCCGTGATGTTCTCAATCTCCTGTCGGTTGTCCTGGATCTTGCTCAAAAGGTGCTGCGACTTCTCCTACGACTCAACGAGCGACCCAAGAGAAACCCAGAGCAGCTGCTTCTCGGAGTCCAGATCGTCCATGTACTTCATGATCTCGTCCTTCTCCGTCTGGTACAGATACTCCTCCTTCGACGATTCGGTCGACATCAGATCGCAGGCCTTGTGAACACGCTTCACGTACGTGTCGATGTCGTCGAGGATGTTCTCGATCTTCTTCTTTTGGAAAATGGTCGTTTCGGTGTACTCGATGATGTGGTTCATCTCGTCGATGTTCTTCTTCAGCTAGAAGTGATGCTGCAATTGAAAGAATACGGAGTTGATCTTGTGCTCGAGTCGCTTTGCGTTCCGCATCTTCGTGTAGTAAATGCGGTTGTACTTCAGAATGTCCGTTTGGAGGGAAGCAATCTCCTACGCTTCATTCATAAGTGATATTAAGACCTCGCTTCTTGGAGAGGAATCTGAAGTTGCCGAGGATACTACACTTGATGAGGAAGACGAACATGCACATTGAATCTTCTGCAAAATGACTCTTGACGCGATTTCCGGGTTATCACGAATTGCGTTCACTCCTTTCTACACATCACCTCGATGAACGAAAGGATACCACGGGCAGGCTGCTCCATTCAAAGCAAAAGCGGTCCTGGATGAGCTCCTCCTGCTCCTTTTCAAGAATCTGGTGGAACGGAAGGGCCGCTGACAACCCACCTCGCAATGCCGTTTGCTTTCCCGCTGCAGACGACGCTCCTGACTTCCAGGACGCGATTGCTTGCAGGATAGCATTGCTCCCCACAACCGAGCTCTCGGAACCCTTCACTTTCGCCTAGGCGTGAAAGCGCACCGCCGACTCCACTTGCTCCTTCGCGTCGGCAATGGTTGACGTCAGCCACGTGAGCACGTGCAGAATATCCTCTCGTTCGGGATACAGGAACACACTGAAATCCAGCTCCAAAGAATACCCGTAGCGCTAATCATCACCGCGATTTCCGATCCAGCGTACAATAAAACAGTCGGCCAAACGACTGCAAACAGAGTGATTCAAGTCTTCTTCGTCAGCGACAAAGGAGACAGCGTCCAGCACGTCCCGGTGGATTATAGAGAGACACTGCAGACATAGATTGAAGAAAAACACACGATCCACGCTCTCTAACGACACAATATCGTCCGGAATCGAGCTATTGCTTAGGAAATGAGCAGTATGAGCCACATTCCGAAATCGCGGATCGTTGAAAGGATGAGGGAGTCGATCCTGCTCATCGTCGTGTCGTTTAGTGAATGAAACAAACAGGACGGAATTCGTCGATTCCGAAGAACCCTCCGATTTCGGTGAGTCGGAGCCACGCCCAGTTAGTTGATGAGGTTGGTGTTGGACTGTACAATTTCCTTCAAATAGGACCTAGACGTAAGAGAGAGCTCCATTCCGTGCATTTCGTCGTGATCCTCCTCCAGGATGTCCTTTCCCAGCTGCATCTTCTTCTGCGATATCTCGAAAATCTTCTCGTCAACGGTGTTTCTCGTTACGAGTCTGTAGACGGTGACCTCCCTCTTCTGTCCAATGCGATGGCACCGGTCTTCTGCCTGTCTGTCCATAGTCGGATTGAAATCGCTGTCGTGGATGATGACTGTATCGGCGCCGACCAGATTCAGCCCCAGTCCTCCGGACCGCGTGGTGAGAAGGAATACGCTACGGTCGATTCGTCAATAGTTTCGTACTTGGCGGAGGAGGAGGAATTGAACTCGTTCACGCGTCGCTGCCTCTCTTCCGCTCCCGTCTACGCGTCACTGTTCGCAGTAAATCCGACCTTTCCGTCGATGCGCAGAAATGGAATGTGGCGCGACTCCAGCGCCAGAGCGATGATGTTGAGAATCATCACCCACTGCGAGAAGACAAGGATTCGGTGGCCCTCGCTCAGCAGCCGTGTTGTCAAGTCAAGGAGAGAGCGGAGCTTGGCGGAAGCGCTGAGCGCGACCCCCGTCAGCTACGCATCATCCGATGGAGAGAGGAGCACCAGATAGCGATGAAGAGAGGGCGCCTTTTCCAGACTCTCTTCGATCAGACAGTGAATGTCCATGTCCGACATGCAGCGCAGGTCCTCCTCGATGTCCTCCAGAGACACGCTCGCGTCTATTCCTCATCCACCGTGGCTCAAGCCGACCTGTCTGGTGGGAGTCGCGCAGATACGTCGCGATCTTGTGGATCTTTGTGTTGTCGTAGTGCGATCCTGCGGTTCATCCAGCCAAGCAAGCGTACGAACAAGAAGAGGGTGGTTGGCGATCTTGCGCAAGTCCATATACAACGAAACAAGGTCATAGAAGCCATTCTCTTTCTTCGCGTTGCGGGTGCCGCAGAACTGCGTGTCATACTTGGTGATGTAGCTCTGGTACAGCTTCTCCTGCGCCGGAAGCATGTCAATGCGCTGTGTGATGTGTGTCTTTGGTGGGAGTTCGGGAAGAACGTCTTCCTTCACGCGGCGAAGAATGAAGGGCTCCAGAATCTGTCGTGTGTACTGGAGAACCGACTCGGGCTGTTTGGTGGATGTGATCTCTTTCGCTGCCTGCTTCAGTTTGTCGGCGCGAGAGGGGTGGAGGAAGGAGAGGAGGGAGAAGAGTTCGGGAAGGTTGTTTTGAATGGGAGTGCCTGTGAGGAGGAACTTGTGGGACGCTCTGATCTTGCTGAGTCGCTATAAGTGATGTGTGACTGTGGCGTGTACGAGATAGCGTTTGGACGTGTGGTTCTTGATGCAGTGGCCCTCGTCGAGAATCAGCAGACTGTAGTTGAAGCGGTTGACGAACTCGCGGTCGCTGTGCAGGGTGTCGCGCTCGAACACGCTGTATCTACGCTGAAGCAGGGCCTGGAGCGTTACGTCGTCAGCAGAAGGGTGAAGGGCGCTTCGTTCCACTGCTTCTGCTGCGCTTTCTTCTCCTCGGCGGATCCTGCGTAGAGAGCCATCGTCACGTCCTTGCACCACGTCTCGATCTCGTGCTTCCAGTTGAAGACCAGACTCGTGGGTACGATGACGAGCACGCGCGTGATCGCCTTCGTGTGGAAGAGGTAGGAAACGAGCGAGAGCACCTGGACCGTCTTGCCCAGCCCCATTTCGTCCGCGAGGATCCCGTTCTGTCCGCTCGCAAATAGCGTGTACAGCCACTGCACGCCCTTCAGCTGGTAGGGGTGGAGGGAGTGGGGGAGGTGCTGCTGCACCGCCTCGGGGGAGAGAAGCGTCGTGTTTCGTGACAGCGCGGTCTTCAGCGTGCTGCTCGCCGCAGTGCAGAGACGGAGGACCTGACGTATGGCGGAGTTGGGCGGGAGAGAGGAGAGCTGGTTCGGACTACGCGACAATCGGAGTTCTGTGTCTTACTCTTCGTTTGAAGGCGGGTTCTTCTCTCGCGGAATCCTTTCTGGACGAGACGGAGGGGCTCTTGTCGGAGTCTCTTCCCTCGGGGCAGGGAGAAGCGTGTACACTTGGGGTCCTTGCTTTCGATCCGTGTACCTGGAGTCACAGTCACCCACCCCACCCTACAGACACACCATTGTGGATAGATAGAGAGGCGATTGTTGTCCTTTGCCCAAGCGACGGAACGAGCTGTCGCTCTGCGGCGTTTTCACGAAGAGCGGCGTCATTCCGGTAGATGTGATTCTGCATGTCATTCTTTCCGTGTCCACTACATGCCAACCACCTCCCTTTCCTTCATGATGTTTCCGATGATAGAGTTCGCTCTTCGCACCTTGCACTCAATCGAAATGACCGCTTGCTTGCGACTGCACTGGAGCGACGTGCAGTGAAGAACGCCCAACAAGCACAATCAAGGATATGAGATGTGGCTCTGGACTCCCCTCCCGATCACATTCTCGCCCGTACTCAGGCGAATCGCGCGTCTGCTGTCCCTGCTGTTCGGATAGAGGCAGTACATTCGAAAAAGAATGGGAATGCGACGAAGGGAGGGAAAAGAGGAGTCGCGCTCTTCACATCGAGAACAGACTGTACATGCGCAGGAGCGACACGGAAGCCTCTCTAGCTTTCATTCTGTGAAACCCGTCCATCGGAAGGAGTTAGCTGCTCCCCTCTCTCCCGTCGTTTACTCGTTAGAGATCGAGTTGGAATCCTCTTGTGGACACGAAGATGTGTGATGGAGCGAAGGGGGCTGACTCCTAGGTTGAAGCTGAAACAGTTGGAAAAGAAACTCAGAGAGCAGGATATATCGTGTCGCACGTTCCTGATTACGGTAAGGGTCGTGTAGCTGCGTTATGAATAGGGAGGGAACAGTGGGTTTGGCTATTTGGTAGCGAGAACCCTGTTGCTTGCCGGAGGGACGGTGATCATCGGTTGAGGTGCTGTTTTAACTCTAACGAGCAGGTTGTAGAAATGAACAAAGAGCGAAGGACGCGTGCGAGAGACTGAAAACGGAATCGGGGAGTTCGTGTGTGTCTGTTTGGATATCCGTTTTCTGTCACGAACTAGTACCTCCTCATCGATATGGAAGACCCGGCGTCGATAGCAAAGTGCGTGGAAGCCATCAAGACGCAACAGCTCCACATTCACGTTCTCGTCAACAACGCTGGAGTCAGCATGGTTCACTCCTATGTTGAATCGCCCACCGGAGTGGAGAAGACATGTCAGACGAATTACCTCGGACTCGTTCAGTTGACCGAGCTGATGACCCCGTTGCTTGAGTACTCCTTGTTGCGTGCAATGATCGTGCAGGAAGGAAGAAGACCCTCGCGTGATCAACATCAGTTCGCTAACCTACGTGCGAGGCGGACTCACGACGGTTGACAAGGACCACCTCGCGATCCGGAAGGAGGAGTACGAGCGGTTTTGGTCCTACTACCGCTCCAAGTATCTGGTCACCTCCTACACGCAGTACTACGCTCGGCATCATCCAGACATCTTCGCGGTGGCGTGCGACCCGGGCGTCGCGGCGACGAACATCGCCCGAGAGCTCGGCGTGATTGGGTGGCTGTACTCGCGGCGCGTGTTTCAGCTGTTTGCGCCCACGTGGAAAGTGGGGTTGCGGACGGGCGTTGAGGCGTAGGGAGCGTGCACGATTGCATACGCTGGAGCCAGCGAGGAGGTGAAGACCAAGTGCCGCTCGGGCGATATGTGTTGCAAGTGTGCGAAGAAGCAGTTGATCGCGTCGGTGTGCGATGTGGAAGAGCAGGAGAGGATCCACGAGGCGACGATGGAGTTGCTCCACCACATCCACGCGCTGTATCGTGTTTGTCACAAACAGTCGACAAGAACTCCAGTCCCTCGAACTTCATTCCGCCG
>ERZ1106923.29-NODE-29-length-72110-cov-149.395448_pt1 | contig 72110 bp, 64 predicted proteins | sample MGYA00403657_ERZ1106923 | MGnify/ENA primary metagenome ERZ1106923 (study PRJEB35170, sample SAMEA104062425) | human gut metagenome | biome: human gut; feature: human-associated habitat; material: faeces | place: Denmark | collected 2012-06-19 ...
CTAAAACGTTTTGTTTTTTGTTTTTTGTTTACAAAAAACAAAAGCGTACGCTTTTCGATTTATGGGTGATTTTGATCTTAAACCGAACTCGCCCGTTTTATGAATTTCGATACGATGGTATCGTTATTTAAATTTTTATCCAATATGTAAGTGATATATCTTTGGATCTCGATTTCGGTAGAAGAATCAATGGTACTCAGCGGCGGCACGCAAAATTTGCTCATCAGCGTATTATCAAAACCGATGACCGAAATATCTTCCCCGATCTTTTTTCCTATCTTTGTGAGAAACTGCATTCCGCCGAATGCCATGGCGTCCGTCAAAAAGAAAATCACGTCGGGCTCTTCCGTCTGATAAATTTTTTTTACGGCAGTTTCTCCAGTTTCCATCGCATTGCTGGCGGGATAATCTCCCCAGATAATACTGTTTTCATTTTTTTCCAGCCCGTATTTCTCGAGCAATTGCAAAAAACAGCGAATCCTTCCGTCTTCCAAAAAATTTTTTCCGCCGCCGCAAACGAATTTAAACTTTTTCAGGCCGCGGCCGAGAAAGGAACAAAACGCCTCCTCCATCGCCGCCGAATAATCGATATTGATGGGAACGGGGTCTGTACCTACGCCGGGATGGATAATTTTGATCTTAGCGGAATTTATTTTTTTCAAATATTCTTCGTTGATCGGGAAAAAACCCAGATTGATGATGACCGAGACTCTGTTTTCCAGCATAGTGTCGAAAGTCTTGAACAAATTATTCTCGTTTATGCGGCATATCGACACGATGTAATCGTACTTTTCGAAAAATTTGGTCAGATAATCGAAAATTTCCAAATAATAGTAATTCGACATATCCGGCACGAGCACGACGACAAAATTACTGTTCTTGTTGCGGCTGAGATTTCCTGCGATCTTATTCCTCGTATAGCCAAGTTCATCCACCACTTCCAGAACGCGCAAACGCGTCTGCTCCGCCACAAGTTTATCGCCTTGCAATACGCGCGTGACGGTCCGCATAGACACGCCCGCCCTTTCTGCTATCAACTTCCTTCCTATCGTTTTTTCCATGGCCCGATAACCTTCTCTTGTTTTTGCCCCTGGGGGCATTTTATACCAAAAAACTTGATTTGTCAATACTTTTTTTAAAAATTTACAAAAATTTAAAATTTCTCACATATTCCGAACGAGGTTCTCCCGACCGTAAAAAGTTACCGTCACACAAAGCCCGCAACAGTCCATATATATGGTACTATAAAAAAATACGTCTCTTGCCGCGTATACGGGCAAGAGATACGGGTTTCAAAATGCAAAATTTGCATCGAACAGGGCTTTATCTGCGCCTCTCGCGCGACGACGAGAAATGCGGCGAGTCGATGTCCATCGAAAATCAGCGCGCCATCCTGCAAAAATATGTTTTGGAAAACGGCGGCACGATCGCGGGTGAATACGTGGACGACGGCTGGTCAGGGACCGATTTTGAGCGTCCGGGCATACAGAGGCTTTTAAACGACGCGAAAAACGGCAATCTGGATACGATCGTCGTCAAAGATCTTTCGCGGTTCGGAAGAAATTACATACAGGTCGGGCAGTATATCGACTATATTTTCCCCGCGTACGGCATCCGCTTTATTGCCCTGAGCGACAATGTAGATACCGCCGACCGCGGCAGCGCAGGCATGGATATGATGCCCATTATGAACGTGTTCAACGAATGGCACGCGGCAAACACTTCCAAAAAGATACGCGCGGTGCTTGACGCAAACTGGCGCGCGGGAAAGTATACTAACTGGGCATACCCGTACGGTTATAAGGCGGACACGGACGACAAGCGCACGGCAAGGATCGACGAGCCTGCTGCAAAAGTCGTTCGGCGCATCTTCGACATGCGCTTGCAGGGCTATTCGGCACGCACCATCGCAAAGGCGCTGACCGATGAAGGGATCCCAAATCCCACGGCGTATTATACGAGATTGGACGGGAAAAAGTCTGAGCGGCGCGCCTCTCCGTACTGGTCGCCCAAAACGGTAACGGAAATTCTCAAGGATACGACATACATCGGCACGCTGACACAGCACCGCACGGCGCGCGTTTCATATAAAAATCACAAGGCGGCGAACGTCCCCGAAAACGAACACGTCGTCCGAAAAAACGCGCACGTTCCCATCGTTTCTCTCGACGTGTGGGAAAAAGTACAGGAAATCAACCGTTCGGTTTCCCGCGGCAGGACCGACAAACAAAATGCCGTACATCCCCTGTCAGGCTTACTCGTCTGCGCCGACTGCGGGAAAAAATTGAAACGCAAGACCTCTGCCCGTTCACGTAAAAAACCTTGCAATACGTACGAATGCCGTACTTATACCGATCTCGGGAAAAAGTATTGTACTTCTCATTCCATCCCCGAAAAGCAGATCGAAAGCCTTGTTTTACAGGATATCCGATCTCTCCTCGGCGATCGTAAATTCGATGAGGAAAAAGAAAAACGCTGCTTTTTGCAGTATATGGCAAAGCACGGCGCTCAGAACAGAAACGCAGACGAAAAACAGCGGCGGGCGTTCAAAAACAGGCTTGCGGAATTGGATCGGTTGATACAGTCCGCGTTTGAAGAAAAAGTGCTCGGCGATCTTCCCGAAAACGTGTGCAAAAATCTCTGTGAAAAATATCAGACTGAAAAAGTTGCGACAGAGGCCGCTCTCGCCGAGATTGAACAACGCCTTGCCGAAAAGAACGAGGACGACGCGGACGCCATGAGGTATCTGGCGGAATGCAGGCGTTTCAGCAACTGTGAAGATCTCACCCGCGAAATGTGTTTACAACTTATCGAATTTATCACGATCGGAGAATCCCCGACGGATAACGCCCCTCGCGAGATCCATATTTATTATAAATTTAATTCATGTCCGGATAACAAAAAATAATTCCCATACGGTACCTGCCCGACAGGGCCTACGGGCGCGACAGGTGCGAGCATCACGGGAGCGACAGGCGCGACGGGAGCGACGGGCGCAACGGGAATCACAGGCCCCACGGGCCCGACAGGGCCTACGGGCGCCACAGGTGCAAGCATCACGGGCGCCACAGGCGCAACGGGCGCGACGGGAATCACAGGGCCCACGGGTCCGACAGGGCCTACGGGCGCGACAGGTGCAAGCATCACGGGCGCGACCGGACCTACGGGAGCAACGGGCGCGACGGGCGCCGCGGGCAGCGTGCCGCTGGATACAGTTACCGCCTATGCGGATACGACGCCGACGATCACTGCCGGCAGTCCCATAATATTCTCGGACAACACCGAACTGAACGGCACCGCTCTTTCGCACACGGCGAACACGGGCGATATCGTCTTTAACGAACCGGGCGTGTATTTCGCCGCTTTCAGCGGGACGGCTGTTCCTGCGACGGGCGCGACGTTCCCTTCGACCAACGAGGTCTATCTGACCTTGGACGGAACGCGGCTGGAGGGGGCGACCGCACAGCACATCTTCCACATTTCCACGGAAAACGCTCCCGAATCTGTTTCACGGATCATAACGGTGACTGCGGCGGGTTCGCGGCTGGAAGTCGTCACGGAGGGCGATATCGTCTTCAATTACGCCACTTTGAGCGTATTTAAGATCGCAGATCTTCCCGCAAACACGTAAAAACAGACGGAGGGCCCGCAAAAGGGTCCTCCGTTTTTGCCGCTTTGCGCTTGACGAACGGCAAAAAAAACATTATTATGATAGGGAAAAGAAGTTGAGAGGCAAAACGATGATTTTGACGGATATCCACACCCACACCAAATTCTCCGCGGACGGACGCGGCGATATACGCGATATGATCGAAACGGCGCTTGCCAAAGGGATTTCCTATTACGGGATCAGCGAACACGTAAATTATGATTATACCGAGCAGGGCATAGAGATCGAAGGCGAAACCGAAAACGAGATCAATATTCCGCTCTATTTTCAAACCGCGCGCGCCTTGCAGGAAGAATACCGCGGCAGACTGCATCTTTTGATCGGCTGCGAATTCGGCTTTCACGACGGGCCCTTTTGCTTTCGGGAATACCAAAAGATCATAGATTCGTTTCATCCCGATTTCGTGGTGAACAGCATTCATACCTGTATGGGCGAAGAATGTTATTTTCCCGAATACACGCGCGGCAAGGAAAAGCGCGACGCTTACAACGCCTATTTTCAGGCGGTTTTGGCGAGTCTGGACGCGCCCTACCCCTACGATATCGTGGCGCACATCGGATATTGTTCGCGCAACGCCGTATATGCCGATCCCAAGATCCGTTACGAAGATTTTTCCGAAATACTCGACCGTATTCTGTACAGGATCGTTGAAAAAGATAAAATCCTCGAGATCAATACTTCCTCCAAGACGGCGGGCAGCCCCTTTCTCCCCGACACGGATATTTTGCGGCGGTACTATGAGATGGGAGGCAGGAAAGTTTCCTACGCCTCGGACGCGCACGATCCGTCGCGCATCATGGAAAAACGGGATATCGTCGTCGCCGCGCTCAAAAAGATCGGTTTTTCTTGTTTAAGCGTTCCCGATTGCGGGAAAATCCTGCAAATAGAAATTTAATAAAGGACTGCCGCCGGCAGTCCTTTTTGATTTAGCGGTCTTTTTTGAAAATAACGCCGACGACGGCGCACAGAATACCGCCCACGGGGAAGACGACCCAGCCGGGATGCCATAAGCCGCCCAAAAAGCCCAGCAGCAAAAATGCGACGGTAGCGAGCAGCATGATGACCGAACTGAGTTTGCCCGCGAGCGAATTGTCTTGCTCGTCTTCTCTCGCGATCGCGCGCAGAGCGTCCCGCTCTTCCAGAACCGCGTTTATGTCTTCTTTTTCTTCGTCCGTCAAAAAGCGAGCCGCCCGTTTCATGCTGCGGCTGACGACTTTTTTGCGGTAGCCGTCCCACACGACGCCGCCGTAAATGAAAAAGAAAACGCCGACGGCAAGACAGGCAAACCCCGCCAGAATAACGCCGACGAATGCCGCACGGCTGGGCAACAGCGCCCCCTCTTCGAACAGCCCGCAGGAGACGATGCCGATAACGCCGAGCATGACAAAGGACATTCCCGCCAGCAAGCGGCGGATAAACGCGCCGAGTTGCGATTTCCATGCGCCGTCTTTCACGGGCAGAAAGGCATATTCCGAAGCGACGCCCGCGTAGATGAACAGATCGACGCCGATCCCGATGAGCGCCATCAGCGCGCACGTGACGGCAATATGCACCCATTCCGTTTCGGTGAGCAATCCCGCCGCGATGACGGAAATGACACCCGCCGCAATGGAGGCGAACCCGCACACGATAAGCGCGGCGAATTTTTTGTGCCACCAGTCGGGCTGATATTTGCGCGCGATCTCCTCTGCGCTGTCTGCGGGAGGCGTTTCGTTTTCCTGCGGCGGGATCGCGCATTGCGCGCTCCTGCCGCGTAAGAGTTCGTCCGTCGTGACACCGAAAATATCCGCGAGCGGCACAAGTTGCGCCGTTTCGGGAAATGCCTCGCCCGTCTCCCATTTGGAAACGGCTTTGTTGGTCACGCCCAGTTTATCCGCGAGTTCCGCCTGCGTATAGCCTTTCGCCTTCCGAAGAGTGTACAAATAATTGCCGAAGTCGTTCATAATTCTCATTCCTTTTTTCTTTATTGTAACCCCGAAAGACCGAAATCGCCAAATACCTGCGTTCGAAGGTTGTCGAATTACGGTAGAATTTTACGAATCTTCCTCTTTTTGCGTGATCATTTCCCTGTAAATCTCGCTTTTTGACACGCCCCTGTCCTTGGCGACGCGCTTGAACGCTTCTTTTTGTTCCATACCCTGCTTTGCGTAGTGCGCCACGTGTTCGGAGACGGAAAGGCTGTTCAAGGGACTTTCCGACTTTTCCGCGCCCTGCACGAGCAGCACGTACTCGCCCCGCTTTTCGCCCGCAAGCCCCGTTTCCAGACCGAAATATTCCACGCTTTCGTGAATTTTGGTGATCTCGCGCACCGCCGCCGCCTTCCGCGGCCCGAACGCCTCGAATAAAAGAGCGACGTCGTCATCCACGTCCTGCGGGGCGCTGTAAATGACGAGCGTGCCGCGATCGGACGCATATTCCTGCAACAGCGCGCGCTTTTCGCTCTTTTTGCCGCGCAAAAATCCTATGAAAGAAAAGCGGTCGGCGGGGAAAGCGGAGAGCACGAGCGCCGCCACGAACGCGCACGCGCCGGGGATCAGCGTAAATTCCACGCCCGCCTCTCGCATGGCGGACGCCAATACATTGCCAGGATCGGAGATGACGGGGGTGCCCGCGTCGGTGACGACGGCGACCTGTTTGCCCTCGCGGGCGAGCGAGATCAATTTGTCCGCCGCCGCCCGCTCGTTGAATTGATGGCAGGCGTACAGCGGTTTTTTGATCTCGTAATGGTTGAGCAGTTTGAGCGAATGGCGGGTATCCTCGCAGAAAACGCAGTCGCAGCCGCGCAGAACTTCCAGCGCGCGCAGAGAGATATCTTTTAAATTGCCGATCGGCGTGGCGATAAAATAAACCATTTTTTTATTCCTTTATTTGACGTTGACGAGATCGGGCAGAACGTCCACGCCCTCCTTCCCGCCCTTGGTGCCCTCGACGAGCAACAGATACGGTTTGGCGTTTGCGCTGCCGCGCACGAATTGCAGACGCTTGGGCTCGATGCCGCGCGATTTCATGGCGAAAAGCACTTCCGCCACGCGGTCGGCGCGGTTGACGAGCGCGAGCCGCCCGCCGAATTTCAGTTTCGCGAACGCCGCGTCCACGATCTCCGCGAGCGTGACCGTGATCTCCTTGCGGCAGATCGCTTTTTTGTAATCGTCGTTGGAAAAACCGCCGCGCTCGTAGGGCGGATTGGCGAGCACGAGCGAAAAATACTCGTCGTATTCCTTGCCGATATCCTGCACGCGGCAGTTCACGGCGGTAAAATTTTTCAAACCGTTCAGCGCCACGGAGCGTCGGCTCATATCGGAAAGATCTTTCTGCATTTCGAAAAGGGCGACGCTCTCGACTTTTTCGGGATTGAGCGCGTAAAAATGCAGTCCCACGATGCCGCTGCCCGCACAGAAATCCGCCGCCTTCTCGTGCGCTTTCGCTTTGACGAACCGCGTCAAAAGCACGCTGTCGCTGGTAAATCGGTACAGTTTGACGTTCTGAATGATTTTCAGCCCGCCTTCCAACAATTCTTCGACGACTTCTCCCTCGCCGAGTTTGCCCGTAAATTGTGTTTCCATTGCAACTATCATATCACAGATCGCCGTTTTTTGCAAATACGATTCGCCTTTTACATTGACAAAACCGCGGATCCGCTATATAATACTAACGAAACACAAGTACGTTTTAGGGTTAGAAAGGGTTTCTTATGCGCATTTTTATCAAATTTTTTCTGATCGTCGCGACCGCTTCGGTGATGATATTCAGTTATAAATTCGTCATCGTGAGCGACGGGGTCAAGACGGCGCTCAGTTATTCCAATCTGCATTTCAACGAATACGACGCGGCGAAAAAGAACGAGGTGATCTCCGACGTCGAAAAGATCTACACCTATCGCGCGTTCGGCAGGCAGTTTTATATTTTCGAAACCAGATATAACGGTCTTTTGCTGGAAAGCATCCGCCCGGACGAACTTCCCCGCGAGGCGTTCGTGCATTACGGGCTGGATAAGGCGCTGGACAGGCTGGACGAAGTTGCCGTAAAAGTACCGCACTGGGGCATTTTTGCGGGCGTCGGACTGGTCATCGTCCTGTTTCCCTCCTTTAAAAAAAAGAAAAAGGCATAAAAAAAGGGCTGTATAGCCCTTTTTTAAATGTGTTGCGAAATCGCTAACATAATCGGCAACCAAATGCCGATCCATGCGGCGTTGACAACAACGCCCACGACGATACAGAGAATCACCGACAAAGGTTTGGAAAGGTTGGAACGGAGCAAGATCGCGTTGCAAACCGCGCCGATCATACAGAACAAAGCGCTCAGTCCGCCGCCTATCGCGCCGCCGAAGCCTACGCCGAAAACGATTCCCACCAACGGGAAGAAGATCAATATCCATTCGTACCAAAGATTTTTGCAAAGGACGATCTCTTCCGCATCTGCCATGACCGTTACTCCCGAAATAAAATTTCCCCTTATACAATAATAATGCTTTGCATCCTCTTCTTCTTTTACAAAGGTTTTCCGATCTGCTTTCGCGATCTCGGTGCCATCTACGTACAACTTACGTTTGCCCGTCCAAAAATTTTCCTCATACGTAATTTCCGAGCCCGCTGCCGAACGACCTGTTAGTTTCATGAATCCCTCCAACTATTTTTAATCATTATAACATATCCGTGCAGTGCTTACAATCCTTTTTTTAAATTCCTGAACAAATTTCGATAAAGTGTTGCAAACACCATATCTTGTGTTTATAAAAAATTTTTTACACTAAATATTGACGCAAGAGTATTGACAATCGCAAGGGGCGGTGCTATAATAGAGCCCTACCGAAAGTTTTGGGAGGATTGAATCGATGTATCGCGTAATCAAAAGAGACGGTGCAAAAGCAGAGTTCGACATTCATAAGATCGTTGTCGCCATCACGAAAGCGTTCGAAGCGCAGGAAAAACAGTATCACCCCAGCGTGATCGATATGCTCGCCCTCAAAGTCACGTCCGACTTTGAAAATAAGATCAAGGACGGGCTCGTTGCCGTCGAAGATATTCAGGACAGCGTGGAGCAGGTGCTCATTCAGGCGGGTTACGCGGACATCGCCAAAGCATACATACTGTACCGCAGACAGAGAGAAAAGATCCGCAACATGAAGTCCACCATTCTCGACTATAAAGAACTCGTGGACAGTTATGTGAAGGCGACCGACTGGCGCGTGAAGGAAAACTCGACCGTGACTTATTCGGTCGGCGGGCTGATCCTTTCCAACAGCGGCGCCATTACCGCCAATTACTGGCTTTCGGAAATTTACGACGACGAGATCGCCAACGCGCACCGCAACGCCGACCTGCATATTCACGATCTGAGTATGCTGACGGGCTATTGCGCGGGTTGGTCTTTAAAACAGCTCATTCAGGAAGGTCTGGGCGGCATTTCGGGCAAGATCACGTCCGCCCCCGCAAAGCACCTCGCCACCCTCTGCAACCAGATGGTCAACTTTTTGGGCATCATGCAGAACGAGTGGGCGGGCGCGCAGGCATTCTCTTCGTTCGACACTTATCTCGCACCCTTCGTCAAGGCGGACAACCTCTCCTACGACGCGGTGAAAAAGTGCATCGAAAGTTTCATTTACGGCGTGAACACCCCCAGCCGCTGGGGCACGCAGGCGCCTTTTTCCAATATCACCCTCGACTGGGTCGTTCCCAACGATCTGGCGGAACTTCCCGCGATCGTGGGCGGCAAGGAGCAGGACTTCAAGTATAAGGACTGCCAAAAAGAAATGGATATCGTGAACAAGGCGTTCATCGAGGTAATGATCGAGGGCGACGCCAACGGACGCGGATTCCAGTACCCCATCCCTACCTATTCCATTACCAAGGATTTCGACTGGTCGGATACGGAAAACAACAAACTGCTCTTCGAAATGACCGCGAAATACGGCACGCCTTATTTCTCCAATTACCTCAATTCGGACATGGAACCCAGCGATATCCGCAGCATGTGCTGCCGCCTGCGCCTGGACCTCCGCGAATTGCGCAAAAAATCGGGCGGGTTCTTCGGCAGCGGCGAATCGACGGGCTCCGTCGGCGTCGTGACCATCAATATGCCGCGCATCGCCTATCTGGCTGCCGACGAAAATGAATTTTTCAAGCGGCTCGACCGTCTGATGGACATTGCGGCGCGCTCCTTAAAAACCAAGCGCACCGTCATTTCCCGCCTTTTGGACGAGGGGCTGTATCCCTACACCAAGCGTTATCTGGGCACCTTCGCAAATCACTTCTCGACCATCGGGCTTTTGGGCATGAACGAAGTCGGTCTCAACGCCAAATGGCTAGGCAAGGATATGACCGATCCCAAAACGCAGGAATTCACCAAAAAAGTGCTCAATCATATGCGCGAGCGTCTTTCCGACTATCAGGAGGAATACGGCGATCTGTACAATTTGGAAGCGACGCCCGCCGAATCGACGACCTATCGCTTTGCCAAGCACGACGTACAGCGCTATCCCGATATCAAGACCGCGAACATGAACGGCACGCCCTATTACACCAACAGTTCGCATCTGCCCGTGGGATACACGGAAGATATTTTCGACGCGCTGGACATTCAGGACGAATTGCAGACGCTGTACACTTCGGGCACGGTATTCCACGCATTCCTCGGCGAAAAACTCCCCGATTGGAAAGCCGCGGCGACGCTGGTCAGGAAGATCGCGGAGAACTATAAACTGCCCTATTATACCCTTTCCCCCACGTATTCCATCTGCCAGGACCACGGCTATCTTGCGGGCGAACAGTTCAAGTGCCCTGTCTGCGGCGGCAAGACGGAAGTTTACAGCCGCATCACGGGCTACTACCGTCCCGTGCAGAACTGGAACGACGGCAAGGCGCAGGAATTCAAGGACCGCAAGGTGTACGATATCGCGAACTCGAAACTGCACGCGAAGAGCGCGGCGAAAGTGTGCGAAAAGGTCAACGCGGCGGCGCCCAAACTGGACGGCCCCGTGCTCTTTACCAGAAACGGCTGCCCGAACTGCAAGACCAGCAAAATGATGCTGGACAAGGCGGGCGTGAAATATGCGATCGTCAACGCCGAAGAAGACGCGGCGGCGACCGCGAAGTTCGGCGTGAAAAAGGCTCCCTCGCTGCTCGTTCCCGAAGGCGACGGGTTCAAGACCTACGACAACGCCAGCGAGATCAGAAAATATATCGAGAGCATCGGCTGATATGTACGACGTAATTATCATCGGCGCGGGCGCGGCGGGCATGACCTCCGCGCTCTACGCTTTGAGAAACGGCAAGAGCGTATTACTGTTGGAAAGCGAGAGCCTTGGAGGGCAGATCGCGACTTCCCCGCGGCTGGAAAATTACCCTTCCATCAAGGAGATCAGCGGCGAGGCGTTCGCGGACAATTTATTCGAACAGATCTCGGCGCTCGGCGCGGAGGTGGAGATCGAAAAAGCGGAACGCATCGAAAAGCGCGCCGATAAAATTTTTTCCGTCAAGACCGAATACAACGAATACGAGGCAAAAAGCGTGATCATTGCCTCGGGCGTAAAGCATAAGCACTTAAAGACCAAGAGCAACAGGGACGATTTGGTGGGCAAAGGCGTATATTACTGCGCCATTTGCGACGGCGCGTTTTATAAGGGGAAAGAGGTCGCCGTTATAGGCGACGCGAACACCGCCCTGCAATATTCGCTGCTGCTCGCGAGTTATTGCAAAAAAGTGTACGTTTACACGCTGTTCGATAAATTTTTCGGAGACGCACAACTCGTAAAAGCGCTGCGCGCCAAAGAAAACATCGAAGTGCGCCCGAATACCGCCGTGACGGATTTTATCGGGGACACGGAACTGAAAGCCATCGAATACACGGATAAAGACGGCAACGTATGCCGACACGAAATTCCCGCCGTATTCGTCGCGATCGGGCAGGTACCCGACAACGCGGCGTTTGCGGACCTCGCCGACCTGGACAAAGACGGGTATATCGTCGCGGACGAAAATTGCAAAACCAAAACGGAAGGTCTGTTCGTTGCGGGCGATTGCAGGACGAAACCCGTGCGGCAGGTAGCGACCGCGGTCGCGGACGGCGCGATCGCCGCGACCAACGCCTCGATCTATTTAGAAAGTTTATAAGATTTTTTTTGCGTTCCCGCCGCTCTCAATTCTGAGAGCGGCGGGATTTTATTCGTCGAAATCCGTTTCGGGGTCGTCGAACGCCTCAAACGCCAGGCGCAGCCCCATTTTAAATCCTTCTTCATAACGCTCCAACATGAGTTCGGAATAAAGGTCACCGTACGTATCCATCACTTGTCCGAACTCATTTTTTAAATCTTCATTCAATTTCAACTCAAAATCGTCGGCTTTTTTACAGAATAACTTTTGTAAAGTTTTACAGTTTTTTGTAAGTTTGTAGATCTGAAAATCTCCTCTTCTGCCTAAATAAATCTGCCGCATGACCGAATATTTTTTTTGCATATTTACTCCTTTTCCAATATAGTGGATTTTTTATATTATATGCCACAATAGTGGAATTGTCAAGCAAAAATGAATTATTTATAGTATAATCATCTTATGGAAGGCTTCGGAAAAAGATTGAAAGAATTACGCAAAGAAAAAGGAATTTCGGTCATTGAATTATCAAAAAAAATCAATTACTCGAAATCCGTAATATTTTATTGGGAAAGCGACGAAAGGGAACCGAGTATTTCCGCGTTAAAAGCGCTTTGTGATTTTTTCGACGTTTCTGCCGATTATTTTTTAGGAAGATAACGCCTATATAAAAAAGCCCCGAGTGCGGCAATGCCGCACTCGGGGCTTTTCATCGTTCCGAATTATTCGTAATCGACCACGTTCACCCATTTTTCGAGGAACGCCTGTTCTTCGGGGATCGCTTTCATCGTCTGGCTCGCCGCCACGATGGGAAGCGCTTTTTGTACGAGCACTTTGGCAATGCCCGTCTTTTCCGAAAAGAGTTTCAGATATTCTTCCGCAAGGTCGTCCTTGCCTTCCAGTTTGAACAAAAGGTACGTTCTCGCCGCGTCGCAGCGGGCATTGCCCTGCGTAGCGTGCGCCCAGTCGATGATGAATTTTCTGCCGTCGGGCGATACGATCACGTTCGCGGGGTTGAAATCGCCGTGCAGAAGTTTATCGTGCTTGGGCAAAGAGTCGAGAAGAATGTGCAGATCGTAACGCGTCGTTTTATCGAACTTCGTCGCCGAAATTTTGCGGTGCATTTTATCTTTCAGGGGCGAGAGAAGCGGCACTTTCTGCGAGAGCACTTCCACTTGCAGATCGACAAACTCGTTTAAAAGTTCGCCCGTCTTATCGGGATTTTCTTCCATCAGTTGCTGCATGGTCTTGCCTTCGACAAAGTCCTGAATGATCGCCCATTCGCCGTTGACTTTGGTCACTTCGTGCACCGCGGGCACATTGAGCGTGGTGCTCTCCTCCACGCGCGCCGTATTGAGTGCCTCGTTCAAAACGTCCGACTTGGGGTATTCGTTGTTGAACAGTTTGACGAGCGTTTTGCCCTCTCTGTAAATGGTCTTTTTCTGCGTTTTCTGAATGATTTCCGCCATGATTTTTTCCTCCCTCATTTCCCGTAATAGCATTTGAGATACATTTCTTTGATCTCGGAGATCAGAGGATATCTCGGGTTCGCGCCCGTGCACTGGTCGTCGAACGCCTGGTCGCACATTTCGTCGAGCGTCGCAAGGAATTTCTCCTCGTCCACGCCGTAATCTTTGATGGTCTTTTTGATGCCGACGCGCTCTTTGAGTTGTTCGATCGCTTTGATCAGATTTTTGACCTTGTCCGCATCCGTCTTGCCACCCAGCCCCAGATAGTCCGCGACTTCGGCGTATCTCTGCATGGTATGCGGGTAAGCGTACTGCGGGAACGTGCCCATTTTCGTGGGAACTTCGGCACTGTTGAAGCGGATGACTTCGGAGATCATCAGCGCGTTCGCCACGCCGTGCGGCAGATGATGGAACGCGCCCAGTTTATGCGCCATGGAATGGCACACGCCGAGGAAAGCGTTTGCGAATGCGATGCCCGCCATGGTGGAGGCGTTCGCCATCTGCTCCCTCGCCTCGGGATCGTTGGCGCCGTTCTCGTAGGCGCGCGGCAGGTATTGGAAGATCAGTTTCATCGCCACGAGCGCCTGCCCGTCGGTATAAGGCGTCGCCATGACCGACGCGTACGCTTCCAGCGCGTGCGTCAGCGCGTCGATACCGCTCGCGCTGGTCAGTCCTTTGGGCATATTCATCATGAAATCGGCGTCGATGATCGCCATTTTCGGCAAAAGTTCGTAATCGGCGAGCGGATATTTGATATTGGTCGCTTCGTCCGTGATGACGGCGAAGGGCGTGACTTCCGAGCCTGTGCCCGCGGATGTGGGGACGGCGATGAAATACGCCTTTTCACCCATTTTCGGGAAGGTATAGACGCGCTTGCGGATATCCATAAAACGCATCGCCATGTCCATGAAATCCACTTCGGGGTGTTCGTAGAGCACCCACATGATCTTGCCCGCGTCCATGGCGGAACCGCCGCCCAGCGCGATGATGACGTCGGGCTGGAATTCGCGCATCAGTTTCGCGCCCTCTTTCGCACAGGCAATGTTGGGATCGGGCGCCACGTTATAGAAACAAGTGTGGCGGATGCCCATTTCGTCCAGTTTATCGGTAATTGGTTTGATATAGTTGTTTTCGTACAGGAAAGAATCGGTGACGATGAACGCCTTTTTCTTGCCGAGTACGGTTTTGAGTTCTTCCAGAGCGACGGGCAAACAGCCCTTTTTGTGATAGACCTTTTCGGGCAGTCTGAGCCAGAGCATGTTTTCCCTCCTCTCCGCGAGTGTTTTGATATTCAAAAGATGCTTGATGCCGACGTTTTCGGAAACCGAGTTGCCGCCCCATGTGCCGCAGCCGAGCGTGAGCGAAGGCGTCGTTTTGAAGTTGTACAAGTCGCCGATGGCGCCCTGCGAGGACGGCGTATTGATGAGCATACGGCAGGTCTTCATCGCCTCCTGCCACTTTTCGATCTTCGCCTTTTCGGTGATCGTATCGATATAGAGGGAGGAAGTGTGGCCGTAACCGCCGTCCGCGATCAGGCGTTCCGCTTTCTGCACGGCGTCGTCGAAATCTTTCGCGCGGTACAGAGCGAGCACGGGGGAAAGTTTTTCGTGCGCGAACGCCTCTTCGAGTTCCACGCTCTCCACTTCTCCGATGAGGATCTTGGTCGCCGCAGGCACGGTAAAGCCGCAGATCTCGGCGATCTTTGCCGCGCTCTGTCCCACGATCTTGGCGTTGAGCGCGCCGTTGATGATGATGGTATTGCGCACTTTATCCGGTTCGTCGCCCTTTAAAATATGACAGCCGCGCGCCGCGAATTCCGCCTTGACCTGCTCGTACACGCCGTCTACGGCGATGCACGACTGTTCGGACGCGCAGATCAGCCCGTTATCGAAGGTCTTGGAATGGATGATAGAGTTGACCGCCACAGTCACGTCCGCCGTGTCGTCGATGATGGCGGGGGTATTGCCCGCGCCCACGCCGAGGGCGGGTTTGCCCGAAGAATAGGCGCTTCTGACCATGCCGGGGCCGCCCGTCGCCAGAATGATATCCGCCGTCTTCATCAGCGTGTTGGTCATTTCCAGCGAGGGGATATCGATCCATCCCACGATGCCCGCGGGCGCGCCCGCCTTGACGGCGGCGTCCAGCACGACTTTCGCTGCCGCAATGGTGCAGTTCTTCGCGCGCGGATGGGGGCTGATGATGATGCCGTTGCGCGTTTTCAAGCAGATAAGCGTCTTGAAGATCGCGGTAGACGTGGGGTTTGTGGTCGGAATGACCGCCGCCACGACGCCGATGGGCTCGGCGATCTTTTTCACGCCGTACGCCGCGTCCTCTTCGACGACGCCGCACGTCTTGACGTCCTTATACGCGTTGTAGATATACTCCGCCGCGTAGTGGTTTTTGATGACTTTGTCTTCCACGATGCCCATGCCCGTTTCCGCGACCGCCATTTTGGCGAGCGGGAGCCGCGCGTTGTTCGCCGCGAGCGCCGCCGCCGTAAAAATTTTGTCGACCTGCTCCTGCGAATACGTTGCAAAAATTTCCTGTGCCTTCCTGACCTCGTCGATCTTCGCCATCAAGGCTTCGACCGAATCGACGATTTGGTTTTCCATGAAAACCCTCCTTTCCTGATTTTATTTTTCGTTGTATAAAATTTGTTCGAGGCGTTTGGACAAGATCGCGAGCGAGCCCGCCATATCCTCGTTTTTAACGGCTATTTTTTCGGAAAGTTGCAGGTGCGCGGGCGCAAAGTTCCAGATCGCGCGCACGCCGCCCTCCACCAATTCGTCGGCAACTGACTGCGCAAATTCTTTGGGCACGCAGATGATGCCGATTTTTACGTTCTGCCGCCGCACGAATTCCTGTATTTTGTCCGCGCTCTGCACGGTGACCGAACTGATTTTCTTTCCGATGAGTTTCGGCGCGGTGTCGAACGCGGCGACGATATTCAGCCCGTAATTGCGGAATCCGCCGTAACCCAAGAGCGCTTTGCCCAGCCCGCCGACGCCCACGATGACCGCGTCCGTCGTGTTGTCGTATCCCAAAAATCGGTTGATGTCCTCGATAAGATCGGTGATCTCGAAACCCAGTTTGGGCTTTCCCGCGACCGACGATACGAGCGCCAGATCCTTTCGCACCTGCACCGCGTTCAAATGCATTTCCTCGGCGATCGCCGTGGAAGACGCCTTCTTTTCCCCTTTCGCCTGCTTTTCTTTGAGATAACGAAGATACGCGGGCAGCCGCGCGATGGTCGCTTTGGATATGCCTATATTATCCTTTTTGACTTCCATTGCCCCTTTCCTTCCCCTTGCAGATTATCGATATTTTTTTATCGATAAAATAATATCAAATTATCGGCGATTTGTCAAAACAGTAAAAGTGAAAATTTCGATCTTTTCGGTTTTGTGAATTATTATCATTTTTTACATAAAATAATCAGCGGACGAAAAAAAGGCGGGCCTTTCGGTCCCGCCTTTCGATTATGCGTGAAAATCGTCGATAATGGATTGGATGAGTTCGTTTTCCGAACGGAGTTCCGCCGCCGCACGCCCCTCTTCGGTGGAGAGGCTGCTCTCGTTCTTTTTATAAGCGAGCCGCGCGAAATGGAAATTGCGGAAGAACACGAGCGACACGACGAGCGCGACAGCCGCCGCCGCGTCCAGTATCATGGCGGGAATAAGTATTTGCACGCCCGAAACGGTATTGATGAGGCAGGTCAGAACGATGCCCGCGACGAGCGCGACAGCGAAACAGACGAGGGAAAGGTAGAAGGGCTTTTTGCTCGCTTCCAGCGCCGCCGATAGGCCGTCGCGTTTGGATGCGCGGTATGCCGCGTCCGCCTCTTCGAGCGTTTCCGCTTCCTCGGCGTTTTCCGCTATCTTTTGCTTTAGGCGCGCGTCATAGGTAGCCGCAAGTTCTTCCTTGCCCGCTTTGCCCGCACGTTTCAAGGCGCGGTTGTAGGCGTTCTGGCAGTCGTATATGCCCGAAAAATCCGTCATATCCTTGGTCTGCACGCGCACCACGCCGAACCAGGCTTTCCAGTTGCCGCCGTGCACCGCCACGCTGTCAAGGTATTTTTCGCCCGCGCTTTCCAACTCGCCCGCCGCGAACAACGCCTCCGCCTGCTCGAAAATCTTTTCTGCCTGCGCCTTTTTTTCCGCCACGTACTGTTCGTACAATTGATTTTTTGCGGAAAGTTCGTCGCCTGAAAGCCCCACGTTGTCGTCTTCCTCGCGGAACCCCGCAAAATCGGGAACGTCGATGACGATCTCTTCGTCGTCCTCTTTTTCGGGATGATCGAGAAAATCTTCGCGGTTTTTACGCATTTTGATCTTGCCGTCGTCGTCCAACTGCATGTTTCTTTCTTCCATGATACCCTCCTTTTTATTCGAGAAGTTTCTTTTCCTCTTCCGAAAGGGAAAAGGGGTTCTGCGGCGTCCGCTTTGCGCGGGGCGTCACCGTATGCGCGACGCGCGCGCGGAATTTGCCGCGGTATTCTTTTTTCGCCCAACGGCACAACTCTTCGCTCTCGAACAGGGCGAACGCCGCGCTGCCCGATCCCGTGACCGCGTATGCGGCGGGCGAAAATTTTGCAAGTTCGTCAAGCGCCGTCTGCACGTCGCCGTTGAGTTTTGCGGCGGGCGCGCCCAGAGCGTTGTACACGCCGCGGCACAGCATCTGAAAATCGCCGCTCACCAGCCCGCTCGCGCACGTTTCGGCGTCGTTTCGCTTTTCGTCGGGCGCCTCGTCGTATTTTTTATAACACGCGGCGGTGTCCACGCCGCTTTTCGGCAGCAGGAGCAGCAGATGATAGCGCTCTTTGGCGGGAATGGGAAAGACGCGCTCGCCCCGTCCCGCAACGCGCGCAAAGCCGCCGCCGAGCATATAGCCCGTATCGCTGCCCAGCGCGTCCGCAAGGCCTTTGAGCGCCGCCCGGTCGGTCACCTTATACAGCGCCGCCATGGCGTTTAAAACGCCAGCGGCGTCCGCAGAAGAGCCCCCGAGCCCCGCGCCCATGGGAATATCCTTGTATATCTCGATATCCGCGCCCTTTGTGGAAAAAGCGGAAACGAACGCTTCGCCCGCCCTGACCGCGTTGTTGCGTTCGGGCAGGATATTTTCGCTGCCCAGCCCGTGCATATACACGTTGACGAGTCTGTCGCCGCGCGGCTTGACGCACACCGTATCGTAAATATCGATACTCGCCAGCACGCTGTCTATGAGGTGATAGCCGCCCGCCGCGCCCGTGACGTTGAGCGACAGGTTGACTTTCGCGTAACTTTTCACTTTTTTCGCAAACACGATGGGAGGCGCCTCCGTTTTTTCATCTCATTATAGCATTTTTTACACACGCTGTAAACAACGTATGGTGAAATTTCGCAAAAATTCCATAAAAAAGCCGCCCCGCGCAACTTTTTACGCGGGGCGGCACGATATTCACTTTTACGAAGATTTGCGGCGGTAGATGACGATGCGCTCGTCGCCGCAGAGCGGGTATTCAAGTTCCGCGTTGCAGCGGCTCACCTCTTCAGGCGGTTTTTTCAGTTTTTTTGATACTTCCCAAAGCCCGTCGCCGCTTTCGGGAATGTACACGCTGATGGCGCATTCGTTCTCGGGAATGTCCGCGCCGCCCTCGATGCCGCACACGTAAGAGTAAGAACGGGGCGAATAGACGCGCACAAACATTTTCAGAGTGCCCTCGGCTTCCAGTTCCCCTTCCTTTTTCTGCCGCGCGTACACGCCGCACACGATGCCGTCGATGCGCACGCGGTCGCCGCGTTTCGCCTTGTCGCAGGAGACGGGGAATGCGAAGGGAAGGCTGATCTGTACGCTTGCAGGCAGCCCCTCGCCGTCGGTAAAGAGCACCGTGGCGGACAAAACGCCCTCGGCGGTGATCTGCCCGTCTTCCGCGGTCACGCCCGTGATTTCCAGATTCTGCGCGGTCACCGCCTGCATATTACAGGTGAAATCGATCTTGCCCATGAGCGCCGCAGTGCCCGACACCCGTTCGGTGGCGAGAAACGCCGCGGTCTGTTCGTCGTAACTCATGCTCGCGCGTTCGACGGCGCATTCGCAGGAAGGGCTGAACGCGTCCTCGCACAGCGGAAGTTGCTGGGTAAGATATACTTTGCCGCCGATCTCCAACGCGATCTCGGCGACGATGGCGCATTTGTTTTTGTCCTCGTCGCAGTTGGCGGAAATATTGACCGAGCGCACGCATACGGAGGCGTCGCAGCCGTCGTGCGATTCCGCCTCGTCGCAGGAGATCTCCGTTCGGAACGGAATGAGCCGCTCGTAGGAAACGAGTTCCTTTTCCCCCGCGCGCTTTGCCAGAATGCCCAGTTCGATCTCGCCCGCCACGTCGATCGTACCGTTCCCGCACACGGCGCGCGTCACGTAGGCGCTCTCCGAATGGGAGAGTATGTCGCCCACGTAATCGGTTTCGAATTCCTCCTCCACTTCGGCGTTTTCGGAAAACACGGCGATGCGGCGCACGGGCGTATCCGCCGTCTTGACGACGATGCCGTCGCCGCCCGACAGGCAGTTGATGCGCGTGGATAAGACCAACTGCGCCGAAGCGGACACGATCGCGGAGAGAATGACCGCCTTTCCGTCCAGGCGCACTTCCACCTTTTCCACTTTGAGCCGCACTTCCGCACTGAGGGCGGGGGCGGCCTCTTCCGCTACGCACTTATGGGAAAACTCCGCCGCGCGCTCCGCGCCCGCGATCGCGCCCTCCGGCGTTGCCGCGAGTACGGAAAAATATATTTTGCCGCCGTAGCGGATCTCGCCCGACACGACTTCCGCGCCCGTGAGGGCGACAGAGGCGTTGACGGCGAGGATCTTGTTTTCCGACCAGTCGTTTAATCTGCATTCCACGATCGACTGCGTCGTCAGCCTTTTCCCCGCGGAATTGATATCGTATTGTTCGTAACGTGCCGAAATAGCCATTTTCTTCACTCCTCAATTTTATGTCATTGCTATTCTATGAGGCAAAAACACGGGTTATGCGCCGCGCAAAAGAAAAATTTTGTCGGCTTTTGTCCGATGCGCATAAAAAGCGCGGCAAAGGGAAATAATTCGGTCATGATTAAGCCGACACAGAACTTACAAGCGATTAAAGACAACATCCGCTCCTTTTACGATACGGACGTGGACGTGCGCGTCAACCTCGGGCGCAATAAGATCGTACAATTTACGGGCAGGCTCTCGGGCGTGTATCCCGCGCTGTTCACCGTGGCGCCCCACGATAAAAATTACAGAGGCAAGACAGCCTATTCCTATTCGGAGATCCTCTGCGGCAGCGTACGGATCAAACCGCACCATTAAAGAAAAAACACCGCCGTGCTTCTCGCACGGCGGTGTTTTATTTATTTAAAAATCGTCCTCTTCGTCGGACTCATCGTCATCGTCGTCGAAATCGTCCAGATCGTCGTCGGAAAAATCCAGATCGTCGAAATCGTCGGCGATCTCTTCGGGTTCCGTTTCTATCTCCTCGTCGTCGAAATCGTCCTCGAATTCGGCGGCAAGTTCGACCGGCAGACCCAAAGGCTCTTCTTCGAGCACGAGATCCTCCGCATCGTCGTCGAGGTAATTGCGCCACTCATCGTCCTCGTCGGGCTCTAAGATCTCGTCTTCCTCATACTCGCTATTTTTCCTGCATTCGTCGCACATCTTATCGCTCAAGCGCATATAATTCACGCCGCAGACGGGGCAGAGTTCCGTCTTTTCGAGATCGTCGTCCTCGTCGAGGTCGGCGAATTTCAATTTACTGCCCTGCAATTCCGCGAGGCAGACGTCGCAGTATTCCTGTTTTTCCGAGTCGATATAGTTGAGTTCGCATCTCGGACATTTAATATATTTTACCATTTGTTTTAACCCCCTTGCTGAAAGTGAATTCGGTTACAGTTACATTGTATGTATTTTTCTGCGGTTCGTTACAGTAAATTCCGCCGCGGATTAACTACGCTGTATTTTAGCAATAAAAAATGAATTTGTAAACTGTTTTTTTAATATTTTTTCGGTTTTTCTGAAATTTATTCGCGGAAATTTTTTTTGCATGAAAAAAGACGGCTTTCGCCGTCTTTTTCGGTTTTTTATCTTCTCTTTTTGCGCACGATCACGATGGGCACTACGATCGCCGCCGCCAATACGACTACTCCGACGGGCACCCAAAGCGCAACGTACTGCCACGTTTTCCAGCCCGTGCTCTCGTCTTCGTCCGCTTCCTTGACGAGCAGCGCGGATTTGAGCGCTTCGTCACGCGCGTCCACGTCGTCCTCTTTCATAACGCCGATACGGTTATAGAAGTACGTTTCCACGTTGAACGCTTTGTCGCCGTCCTTGAGTTCGTCGGTCGCGTACACGCCTTTCTCGCACTTTACGAATTGTTCGTATATGACGAGCGCGTCTTCCTTGTACTCGTCTTTATAGTCTTCAGTGTAGATAGTCGCGTTGTCGCCCGTATAATAATAGTATTTCGCCGCGTTGGAGATATCGCTGAATTTGACGGCGATATCCTCGAATACGTCGTTCACCTTTTCGAGTTTATCGTTGATCTCTTCCAGAGCCGCGTTGGTTTCGGGGTTCTTGAACACGTACACATAGTTGTAGCCGTAGGTAGACGCGTTGGCGAAGAACACGAAACCGCTCACGATCTCGGGCTTATACCAGGAAGAATTGTAATCGACGTCGAGATACTTTGCGGGTTTGATGACGTCTTCGCCTGCAAGCATGGCGTTGTAGTCTTCGGGATCGCCGTTGTATATCACGCGGTTGAGCGCGTTGCCGTTCGTGCCCGACGTGGAATAATACACGTAGTTGCCGTCGCGGTACAAGAGCGTCGCGCCCGTCGCGTTATAGGCGACGTAGACGGTCTCCTCGGCAAAAGCGTTGGAAGAATCGCCCACTTTGACACGCACGATTGCATTGTCTTTGACATACATATAATAATGAGCGCCCTCTTCGATATAGAACATGGAACTCGCGCCCGCGGTCGTCGTGTTGGCGGCAAGTTGCACGTTTTTGTCGCTGTCGTTGCCTTTTACGGCATTCCAGTCGGCAGCCTTGACGTCGCCGTCCGCGATGTAATACAGGGCGCCGCCGTCGCCGACGGAACTTCCCGACGCGGTCGCGTCCGTTCTGGTATAATACAAGCCCCCGTTTTCATACTTTATAAGCGAATAGGTATAGCCCTTGTCGGACGCGCCGTCATTCCCATCGACGTTGAACACGGTGGGCGTATCGAGTTTGCCGATGCCGTCGAACACGAGCGTGCCGAGATTGACGTACTCCATCACTTCGCCGCTGTCCTTATCGGTGTAATCCGCCGCAAGGTCGATCTCGTAAGGGCTTTTCGTCGTCGCCGCGTTGACGGTGTAGACCTGCTTGTACTTTTCCTGATTGGTGCTTCCCTTTTTGTAGTCGACTTTCTTTTCGACGGGCATGGTGTAATACACGTTGGGATTGGTCACGTCGCTCGCATCGAATACGTAGGATTCGTAACCAGCCGCCAGTACGGTATTTTCGTTCGTGGCGGTGTTATAGGAATGAATTTCCTTTTCGCCCGAATCCACGTACAGACAGTAGACGGTGCCTTCCACTTCCACATAGCGGTATACGGTGGTGTTGTCGCTGATACGGAAATAGTAGTCGCGCATGGTCGAGGAGCCGTCGAGTTTGGAGCGTTTGAAATCGAGATAGGAATTTTCCACCTTGCCGTCCTTATTCTTGGTGGACGTAGGCGTGGCGTAATACACGTAGTCGCCGTAAATATACAGGCCCGAGGTGTAATCCTGCGAAACCATCAAAAGCGGCACGACCACGTCGGTCTTGTCGTAATTACCTGCGGCGAGGTCGCTTTCCTTGATGCGCATCAAAGAGCCCTTCTGCACCTTATTGAAAGTATTATCGGCGGTGTATTCTTCGCTGCCGTTGATAAAGTAGATCCATTCGCCCTTCTGGACGACAAATCCGCCGTTGGACGTGACTTCTCCCGAAGAGGAATAGCCGTCGAGCGGTTTAGAAGAAAAGTCGCCGCCGCAACCCGCGAACACGGCGAGAACCATGACGAGGGCGAGAAATACGATCGCGAACTTTTTGACGCTTTTACGCATAAAAGTCTGACTCCTTTGATGATGAGTATTTTCGTTTATCCGAACAATATACTTTTCTATTATATACCAAAACGGTGTTTTAATCAATTAAAAAATATTAAATTTGCGTGAAAAATTTCACGGAGGAGCAAAAAAAGGTGGAAAAATTCGGAATCTTCAATATTTTATCCGCGTTGGGCAATCTTGCGGAAGAAAAAGGCGAAACGGCGAAAAAAGAAGAGGAAAGCGCGCCCGCCCCGCCCGCACCAGCGCCCGCCGAACGCGCGGGCATTTTTACCGGCGAGGAACGCATGAACAAGATGCTCAGCGTGCTGGAACGCCACGATATGATCTCGCGGCGCATCGACAGCCGCAAGCCGCCGAGATAAAGAATACCGATTGCGCAAACAATCGGTATTCGGATACTGCGATATGAATTTCGGCTGTTATCTCTTGGAGAACTGAGGCGCTCTTCTCGCCTTTTTCAAGCCGTACTTCTTTCTTTCTTTTGCGCGGGGGTCTCTGGTAAGGAAGCCCTCTTTTTTCAGCGCGGGGCGAAGTTCGGGCTGCGCCTGGATGAGCGCGCGGGAAATGCCGTGGCGGATGGCGCCCGCCTGTCCCGTAAAGCCGCCGCCGCACACGTTGACGACGATGTCGTACGCGCTCTCGGTGGAGGTCAGAACGATGGGCTGCTTGACGATATACTGCAAGGTGCCCTGCGGGAAATAATCTTCCAAACTTCTGTCGTTGATGACGATATTACCGCTGCCTGCGGGAATGAGGCGGACGCGTGCGATAGCTTTTTTTCTTCTGCCCGTTCCCCAGAACTGCAATTTCTTTTTTAAATTCGCTTTTGCCATGCTACCTTTACCTCACTAAAATAATTTAAGTTCTTCGGGTTTCTGCGCTTCGTGGTTGTGTTCCGCATTTTTGTACACCCGCAGTTTTTTGAGCATTTTTCTGCCCAGAGAGTTTTTGGGAAGCATACCCTTGACCGCTTCGTACACGGCTAAATCGCTCTTTTCCGCCATCATTTTGCGGTAAGGGATCTCTTTCAAGCCGCCGATGTAGCCCGTATGATATCTGTAAAATTTGTCGTCCAGTTTTTTACCTGTGAGAACAGCCTTGTCGCTGTTGATGACGATGACGAAATCGCCGCAATCCACGTGGGGAGTAAAAGTAGGTTTGTTTTTGCCGCGAAGAATTGCCGCGACTTTGGAAGCAAGACGGCCCAAAGGCACGCCCGCCGCGTCCACAACATACCATTTTCTCTCTACCGTTTGGGCATTGGCCATGTAGGTTTTCATTATGTTGTTCTCCTTAATTTGTGTATATTTTGCGTTATAAATCTTTACATACCCGAAAGGTTCCGGCGCTTTGAAAGCGCCCCGCGGTTCCGGCTCAAAAAACTGCGGTGCGAATCCCGTTCGCCGTTTGCTACCCATAAATTTTAGCCTATATACAAAATACTGTCAAGCGGTTTTGATCGGGAAAACCTCTTTTTTTTTAAAAAAATTATAAATATTTTTTCCGTCACGAGAGCGTTTCGCTCGCGATCCTGGGCCCGTTCTCGCAATCGTAGACGAGCGGCCGCCCGCCTTTGAGCACCACGAGTCTTGCCCCGAACTTTTTGAGAACGGGCGCGAGCAGACGGAATTTTTCGTACAGGCTGTGCCCGTCCAGCATCAAAAATTCCAGACTGAACCCGGACGTGTAATAGGTCGCGCCCGTAGAAGCCGCCGAAACGGAGTTTTTCTTTTTGCCTCCCGACATATAATGCGCGAGCGTAGCCATGACTTTTTCCGCGTTTTCCGTATCGTTGTCGAAGTCCAGCCCGCCGACGTACAGATAGCCGAACGTAAAGCCGTATTCCTCGTGCAAAAGCGACTGTTCGCCGCTCAGCGAGGGTATGGAGATCGAGGGCGCCGCGGTCGTGAAATACTGCGTATCGCCGCGGAAAGGAAGATCCTTCCCCGGCGCGTTCTGCCCGTCCATGCGCGCGATCGGGCGATAGAGCGATTCGGGGTACTGTTCTTTGATTTCATCCGTCACGCGGCTTTCGAACATACGGCAGACCGCTTCCGCACTGATGAGCGGCTCGCCCTTTTCCGCGTCGCCGCGCTCGTTGGTAAAGAACAGCATCAGATCCTCGCCCATCTGCTCGCACAGGTACAGGTACGCCGCTTCCTTATACATCCAGGCGCGCTTTTTCGAATACCGTTCGGGCGCGGCGAAATGCAGGCGGAACCAGCCGTCCTCTTCCTTGACGGAAAAGAGAGGCGGCGTTTTTTTCATGTCGAACCCCGTTTCTTTTTTATTGTATGTAAAGACGCCCTTTTTGAGATAGGGATAGAATTCCCACGTATCGGGGATGTCGTCGGTTCTGCATTGCAGCACCGCGTCCACCATCACGCTGTACACGTCCTCGCGCGCGCCCACAAAGCACACCGTGTACACGTCCCCCTTTTTAAATAGAAACGAATCGCTGATGACCGCGCCCGCCTTGATCGTTTCGAACAGTTTTTTCGCCGCCTTGACCTTTCCCTTATCGAGCAGTTTTTCAAGTTTCCCGCGCGCCGCCGCGAACTTTTCCCAAAAAAACGCCGCGCGGGCGAAATAGGGAAACTCCCCGTCGATGGAATGGCGGTAGCATACGTTGTCGTAGGAGATCTCGTCGTAATGCGTGGAAATATCCTCGTCGCCGTCGTCCGTATAATAATGGCAGGACGGGCACGTTTTGGCGATATTTTCGCGCAGTTTCGCATCGTATTCCTTTTGCGGAAGCACGAAGAGCGTCGCGTCGAAGGCGAGCGAATAATCGCTCACCGAGATGGTTTCTATCCTTTCGCTCTCGCCCGTGACGTAGGGCGCCATGCACGTTTTCTGCTCGTAACGCACCGTTTCGAACGCGCGGTGACCGTATTTTTCTTCCAGTTCGGCAACGCTCGAAACGTCGTCGGGCAGCAGATAATATTCGAATTCGTAAAACAGCCCTTTCTTTTCAATCATATCTCTCTCCTGATACCAACGGTTTTTTTCGTATTTTCTCTATTATATCCTACCCCGCCCCGTTTGTCGAGCGTTTTTATAAAAAGAGCCGCGCGGCGATCGCCGCGCGGCTGTATTATAAATTATTTCAATCTCGCTTTCAGATCGGAAAGCTCCTTGGAAAGTTCCGCAGGCAGGCGGTCGCCGAACTGCTTGTAGAACTCTTCGATGCCTTCCGCTTCCTTCGCCCAGGTCTCTTTGTCGACCGTGAGGATCTCTTCGAGCGTTTCTTTGGTCACGTCGGTGCCATCGAGGTTGATGTCCTCGGCCTTGGGCACGTAGCCGATGGGCGTTTCCACCGCGTCCACTTCGCCCTCGCAGCGCTTGATGATCCATTCGAGCACGCGCATATTCTCACCGAATCCGGGCCACAGGAATTTGCCGTCGTCGTCGAGGCGGAACCAGTTGACGTTAAAGATCTTAGGCTGGTTTTTGACCTTTTTGCCCATCTCGATCCAATGTTTGAAGTAGTCACCCATGTGATAGCCCGCGAACGGACGCATCGCCATAGGGTCGCGGCGCACGACGCCGACCGCGCCCGTAGCCGCGGCGGTCGTTTCCGACGCCATGATGGAGCCTACGAACACGCCGTTGTTCCAATCCTTGGACTGATACACCAGCGGAGCGGTCTTGGCGCGTCTGCCGCCGAACACGATGGCGGACAGGGGCACGCCCTTGGGATTATCGAATTCCTTGCTGATGCAGGGGCAGTTGCGCGCGGGAGCGGTGAAACGGGAGTTGGGATGCGCGCCCTTGACGCCTTCCGCCTGCTCTTTCTCCGTCCAGGGATTGCCCTTCCAGTCGATGGCGTCCTTGGGAGGATTTTTATCCAGCCCTTCCCACCACACGGTATTGTTTTCGAGGTTGTGCACGACGTTGGTGAAGATCGTGCCCTTTTTGGTGGATTCCAGAGCGTTGGGATTGGACTTCGCGTTGGTGCCGGGCGCCACGCCGAAGAAACCGTTTTCGGGGTTCATCGCCCACAGTCTGCCGTCCGCGCCCACGCGGATCCACGCGATATCGTCGCCCACGCACCAGATCTTATAGCCTTTCTTGCGATAACTTTCGGGGGGAATGAGCATGGCGAGGTTGGTCTTGCCGCAGGCGGAAGGGAACGCCGCCGCGATGTATTTCACTTCGCCGTCGGGTTTTTCGAACCCTAAAATAAGCATATGTTCCGCCATCCAGCCCTCGTTCTTGCCCAAATAGGACGCGATGCGCAGCGCAAAGCACTTTTTGCCCAAAAGCACGTTGCCGCCGTAGCCGGAATTGACCGACCAGATGGTGTTATCCTCGGGGAAATGCAGAATGTAGCGTTTGCTTTCGTCGATATCCGCTCTCGCGTGCAGGCCTTTGACGAAATCGCCGTTCTCGCCCATGGCTTCCAGAACGTTTTTGCCCACTCTGGTCATGATGGTCATGTTCAGTACGACGTAGATGCTGTCCGTGAGTTCGATGCCGCATTTGGCGAATTCGCTGCCCACGATGCCCATGGAATAGGGTATAACGTACATGGTTCTGCCCTTCATGGCGCCTTTGAAGATCTCGCCCGCCATTTTATAGGCGGCCGCAGGATCCATCCAGTTGTTGATGGGGCCGGCGTCTTCCTTGTTTTTGCAGCAGATAAACGTTCTGTCCTCTACGCGCGCAACGTCGTTGACGGCGGTTCTGTGGAGAAAGCATTCGGGGAGAAGATCCTCGTTGAGCCTGATCATTTCGCCCGTGGAGCAAGCCTCCGCGCGCAAATTTTCGATCTGCTCTTTGCTGCCGTCTATCCAGACGATCTTGTCGGGCTGACAAAGCGCCGCGCTCTCGTCGATAAACTGCAAAACCTTCTTGTTGTTGGTCATTGCCATTGTTATATCTCCTTTTTTCAAAGAATTTAACGTATTTAATCTCTATTATTATATACCAAATTTTATAAAAAGTAAAACGAATTGATGAGGTTACAAAAAACCCGTTGCGCAGGCTTTTAGACGCTTTTCGGCGTTTCGCGACAAAAAAGTATGTTTTATGCGGGGAAAGAATATATTACTATCATAATAAGAAATACGGGCGGGGATTCGCGCCCTTGTACGGAATGGATTTATGAGTAATTACTGTAAAAAAATGTGCGTCCTGAAACAACTTTCTACGGGATTCGCCTCCGACGGAAAAAAAGTTTCGGGGCTTTTGACCGCGGAAAAATACGGGACGCGGCTGACGGCGTGTTTTTCGCTCATCAACTTCGCGCCCCTTTCCGAGGGGCGGTACGTGGCGGCGATTTCCGACACGCGCGGCGGGCTGGAATTTTTCGAACTTTCCGCAACGGGCGGCACTCTCAAACGGGAAAGTACGCTTTCTTTGGAGGACGGATTCTGCTGTCTTATCTGCCACGTTGCGTTCCGCGCGGCGCCAGCGGCGTTCGGCAAGAGCGGCGAGGACGTGTACGACGTAAAAAAACTGTGCGCCGCCGTTGAGGAAAAGGAGCGGGGCAAGGCGGCGCCTGCCGCCAAAGAGGAACGGGAGGAGACGCCGCCCGAGAACGCTCCCTACGACGATGAGATCGTGGCGACGGAGAATTATTACGAATATCCCGACGCGAACGTGGAAAATTTGACGATAAAGGAGAAATCACATGAAGAACAACCAGGCCTTAGCGCTGTTGATGCAGTTGCCGATGCAGTCGATACGGGCGAAGAACGCGCAGAAGAAACGGCTTGCGGAGCGGACGCTGATGCGGATGAAGATGCTGTGCGCCTATTCAAAGTCGAAAGTCCGGGAAACGAAAACGGAAGCGCCCGTTATTACGATTCGGTAAAGGGTGAACTCGACGAACTGTTCGAAAAGTACCCTTCCGAAGACAATTTGCAGCGCGCGGTGGAAGATTCGCGCTGGGTGAAGATCGAATTCGCGCCGCAAAAGTATTACACGGTGGGTTTGATGTTCGAAAAGGGCAAGCCGCGCTATATCTGCTACGGCGTACCCGCGGCGAATAAGAGCGAGCCGCCCGCCGCTTTGAAGGGTTTTTGCTCGTATCTTCCCCTTTCGCTGTTCGATCTGCGCGGCAAGGGCTACTGGATGATGTACCAGGACGCGGACACGGGCCGCTGCGTGGAAATTTCGGCAACTTAGTTCACGAAATTTGTTCGAAAGGGACGAACAAATTTCCGTTAGTTTTGAAAGACAACCGCCGTTCGCGCAACTTTGTACGCTCTGCGGCGTTTTTCTCTCTTCGAAAATTTGTTACGGCTCTCCTATTGTCACAATTTTCGAATTCACTCTTTTCCCCGAGCGCTTGACGCGCAAATTGAGTTTCGCTGCGCAAAAACGCGGTTTTGCTTGCAAAAGTTAGATTTTTATTCACGAAATTTTTTTAATAGACACGATTCGGCGAGCCCCGTTATACGGGGCTCGCTTTTTCCGTTAAAAAGTCGGCGCAGCAGACGCCGACCAAAAGACCTTTGCGGATTCCGTTTATCAAATATTCGTCTTCTTTCAGCGCGGCGATATCGCCGATAAATTCGTAAAAGTCGTTAACGCTCCTCTTTTTCGCCGCGGAAACGTTCGATCATCTTTTCGTTTTCGCGGATATTTTGCGCAACCCGCTCGCGGTCCGAACTGACGCCCACGCTCTCACGCGTCAGTCTGCCGCTCAATACCCGATAGAGCACGGAATATTTTTTATCGAACACGCCCGACGTTTCAAGCCCCGCAAGAACACCGAAGACAAAACCTGCGCCGTAATAATCTTCGAAGGCGACGGCGCTCGCCTTGTCCCATCCCTCGACGATCTCGTCGAATTTCTTTTTTTCGCTCTCGGCGAACAGTTCTTGCAGCGACGCAAGGGCTTTTTCTTTTTCCGCCGCAAGCGCTTTCAACTCCGTTTGCACGCTTTCACAGAATGCGACTTGCTCGCCTTTCAGCATTTGTTGTATGATTTTTCGCATATTTGCCTCCTTTATATACTTATTATACTTTATAAAAAAACATAATTGTTAAAAATAAAGTATGCTTTGCGCTTTTTTTTCCTTACACAAAGAAAAGCCCCGACGGTCACCGTCGGGGCTTTTCCTGAGGTTATGTTATAAGAGATTACGTTATGGATAATCAGGGTTTAGGTTTGTCGTCCGGCTTTTTCTCGTTCGAGTGACACGCCGATTTGCACGAACAGCAGTCGCAGCCGCAATCGCAGCCGCTCTTGCCCTGCTTTTTGCGCACGTAACCGTATATCAGCGTGAACACGACGATGCCGACCGCCAATACGCCGACGGCGACGGAAACGATGGTTCCGACCGCGGCTGAAAGGGAGAGTATCATAAAAACTCCGTTATTCGTTGCGCTGTTTGGATTTTTTGCCCCAACGGATCATACCTTTGTTCCGAAAAACGAAGAAGATCACGACGAGGGCAATGAGCGCAACGAGGATAAATGCCGTCCACCACCAGGATAGCACCGTATAGACGATGGTTGCCGTGAGATAGGACGTAATCATCCAGAATGCGACCGTATTTTTGAATTTGCCCTTAGGCGTTTCGCCGCGCACTGCCGCCGCCGCCGCGAAACAGGGTATGGTAAGCATATTGAACACACAGAAAGCGATCAGCCCCTGCCAGGTGACGCCCGTGGACTCCATCAGAGCCATCACCGCGCCGATGCCGCTTTCGCCGTCGTCCCAATCGGGAAGCACCGCGCCGATGGCGGGTACGAGCACGTAGAAAGTGGTGATGACGTTTTCTTTCGCGATCAGCCCCGTGACCGCCGCGACGACGAACACCCAGCCGAATTTGCCGAGTTGCAGGCCGAAGCCCATGGGGGTGCAGATCCACTGCACGAACGTGCCTATATTATATAATATGCTGTCTTCGATGCCGACGAGTTGCCAACTCCACGAAAAATTGGATAAAAACCAGATGACGATGGACGAAGCCAGAATAATGGTAAACGCCTTTTTGATATAATGCTTCAGTTTATCCCAAAGGTGTAGCATCAAATTGCGGAACTGCGGCGCGTGATACGCGGGAAGTTCCATGATGAAGGGCGGCACTTCGCCGCGCATGGAAGTCTGCCGCATGAACGCGACCGTGACGACCGCCATTACCATGCCGAACACGTAGAGCGCGAAAGTCAGAAGACCGCCGTCCAGATTGGTGTAATGCGCCGCGAGCGCGCCGCACACAGCCGCGAGGATGGGCGCCTTTGCGCCGCACGTGAAGAAGGGGATCACGCGGTTGGTCATGATGCGTTCCTTTTCGTCCGCCAGCGTTCTGGTGTTGATCGCCGCGGGAACGGAACAGCCAAAGCCCATGATCATGGGGATGAACGCGCGGCCCGAAAGCCCGAATTTGCGGAACGCTCTGTCGAGAATGAACGCCACGCGCGCCATATAGCCGCTGTCTTCCAGAATAGAGATGAACAGAAACAGCACGAGGATCTGCGGAATAAAGGACAATATGCCCGAAAGACCGCCCCAGATACCGTCGTTGACCAGCCCCTGCGCCCATTCCGCCGCACCTGCGTTTTCCATTCCCAGCGCGATGCCGCCGCCGATCTGGTCGGTGATAAAGCCCATTAAATTAAAGACGATGGCGCCCGGCGTGGAGATCCCTTCCGACGAGTAAAAGACCGTCACAAAGGCATCGAGTACTCCGTTGCCCGTATTTACGTCGTTCGCGAATCCGAAAATGGCGTTGAGATACAAAAGATCGGTGCCGAACGTCAAGTGAAAGACGGCGAACAGAATGACCAGAAAGATGGGAATGCCCCAGATGCGGTGCGTGAGCACCTTATCCGCTTTGTCCGATTTCGATAAATTTTCCTTTTTCGGAACGCGGGTGAGCGCGCCCGAAAAATGGGTGGATATGTATTTGTAGCGCTCGTCCGCCACCATGGCTTCGAAATCGCCCTCGAACACGTCGTCCTTGAACTGCGCCTTGAATTCCTCTACCATGCGCATCTCTTCGGGGTGGGAGGCGACTTCCAACTCGTCGCCCTCGGTGAGTTTGACCGCGTGGAACAGAGGATTATCCACGCCTTTGCCTTTGAGCGCGATGCGCACGTCCGAGATCACGTGGTCGAGCGGCGTGCCCGCGAGCACGGTTTTGCCGTCGCGTTTCTGTTTTGCCGCTTCGAGCGCGCGCTCCATGAGTTCTTTCACGCCCTCTTCTTTGAGCGCGGAAATTTCCACGACGGGCACGCCGATCTCTCTTTCCAGTTTTTTCGCGTCCAGTTTGTCGCCGCTCTTTTTCACGACGTCGATCATGTTGAGCGCGACCACGACGGGCACGTCGATCTCCATGATCTGCGTCGTCAGATACAGATTGCGTTCGAGGTTGGTCGCGTCCACGATGTTGATGACGCAGTCGGGCTTTTCTTCCAGGATAAAGTTTCTCGACACGACTTCTTCGGGGGTGTAGGGAGAGAGGGAATAAATGCCCGGCAAATCTACGATATTGATATGCTCGGAAAGTTTTTTATATACGCCTTCGCGCTTATCCACCGTGACGCCGGGCCAGTTGCCCACGTGCGCCGTGGAACCCGTCAAGGTGTTGAAGAGCGTCGTTTTGCCGCAGTTGGGGTTGCCCGCGAGCGCAAATTTAAGCATTTTTCACCTCCATACAAACGCAGGAGGCTTCTGCCTTTCGCAAAGTGAGTTCGTAACCGCGCACGGTGATCTCCAAAGGGTCGCCGAGCGGCGCGAGTTTGCGCAGATAAATTTCCGCGCCGGGGGTCACGCCCATATCGAATAATCTTCGGCGTATCTTGCCTTCGCCCTCGATCTTCAGAACGACTCCCTTTTCTCCCACCGAGAATTCGTTGAGTTTTTTTTGCATTTCTTTCTATCCTCTATATATATTCTTTATACCAGAATTTTCATTGCCTGCGTTCTGTCGAGCGCGAGTCTGCCTTCGCGCACCTTTAATATCACGTTTCCGCCCACCTGCGATACCACCGTGATCTTCGATCCGATGGTAATGCCCAGGTTTTCGAAATGCCTCTTGTTCTTATCGTCCAGCAATACTTTTTTCACCGTGAGTTCTTCGCCCGCGGGAGCTATCGGCAACGGCATAATTCGCTCGTCCTCCCTGTCCCTGTTCTCTGTTTTCGATGAGAGTTTACCATAATTAACTTTTTATGTCAAGCATTCGCGGGAATTTTTTGAAAAAATATTTTTTATCACAAATTTCGACGAAATCAAGGCGGATATTAAACGCGCGAGATCTGCGTTAAAATAAGAAAGGAGCGCGGTGACTTCGCGCTCCTTTCTTATTTTAATATCTTATAAATTTTCCGCTTTGCGAGCGCCTCTTTCGCCTCGCCGTTGCCCTGCGCCGCCGCCTTTTCGTACCACTTTATCGCCTGTACGAAATCCTGCGGCACAAGTTCGCCCGCTTCCAGACAGAGCGCGTACAGATACTGCGCCTCGGCGTTTCCGCTCTCCGCCGCGCGTTTATACCAGTAGGCTTCCTTTTCCGCGATTCTGGGCACGCCGTCGCCGCCGTGGTAACAGTAGCCGAGCGAGAGCATTGCTTCCGCACTGCCCTTTTCCGCCGCCTTTTTGTACCAGCGGGCGCCTTCGAACACGTCCTTTTCGCAGCCGCGGCCCGCGCTGTAACAGGCGCCCACGATGAACTGCGCGTCCGCGTCGCCGCGCTCTGCGGCAAACAGATACCAGGAAAAGGCGGCGCGGCTGTTCTTTTCCACGCCGCGGCCCGTATCGTAACATTCCGCAATGGCGAAAAACGCCTCGCGGCAGCCGAATTGCGCGGCGCGCTCGTACCACTTTGCCGCGCGTTTCATGTCCCGCCGCACGTTATCTCCCCGCTCGTAGCGCAGGCCTATCTTGTAGCACAGATCGCCGTCGCCCTGCGCGGCGGTCTTTTTGTACCAGAATAAGGATTTTTTTGCGTCCTTTTTCACGCCTTCGCCCGTTTCGTAGCAGATTGCCAGATTGTACTGCGCCTCTTTTAGCCCGCGCTCCGCCGCTTTTTTATACCATTGCACCGCTTTCTTTGCGTCTTTTCTGACGCCTTCGCCGTTTTCGAAGGAGAGCGCGAGATTGTACTGCGCGTCCGCATCGCCCTGCCGCGCCGCCTGTTCGTACCAGTACGCGGCTTTTTTTGCGTCCTTTTTCACGCCTTCGCCCGTTTCGTAGCAGAGCGCGAGGTTATACTGCGCCGAAATGTGCCCTTTCCGCGCCGCCTGTTCCAGCCAGAAGGCCGCGGCTGCCGCATCTTTTTCGGCGTCCGTTCCTTCGCCGAGCCGCACCGCCAGATTGTACTGTGCGACGGCGTCGCCGTTTTCCGCCGCTTTTTCAGTTCTTCCGTCTGCATCCGCGCCTCCCGTATCATTTTCATTTTATGCAGAATTATAGCCGAACGCCGCCCGTTTGTCAAACGGACGGCGTTTTGATTTACTTATACTTCTCATTCGCGGTTGCGCATATCAAACAGCGCGTCGATATTTTCGGTAGGCACGTCGCGTTCGAGCGCCTGGCTCGCCATGAGGATATAGCCCCCGTTTGCGCCGAGCGCGCGAACGTAGCGGCGGCACTCCGCGCGCACCTCTTCCGGCGAGCCGAAGGGCAGAAGCGACTGCGTGTCAATGCCGCCGTGAAAGGCGATCTTTCCGCCGAATTCTTGCTGCAAACTTTCGGGGTCCAGCCCGTCGACCTTTTGCAGCGGTTCCAAAACGTCCGCGCCGCACCCGATCAACGCGGGAATGAGCGCACGCACCGCACCGCAACTGTGCTGTTGATAAAAACAGTGGTAGCGATGGGCGAGATCCGCCAACTTTTTGGTGTTTTCCGAAAAAAATTCTTCGAACAGCGCGGGAGAAAAAAGCAGGCTCTGCTGTGTGCCGTAATCGTCGTGCGGGCGCATGATATCAATCTGCCCGTCGCCCGCAATCAAAATGCGCTCGTAAAATTCCAACTCGAACTGCACGAAACGGTCAAAAAGCGCCTTTGCCGTTTCGGGTTCCAACATCATCTTGGAAAACAGATCCGACATTTCCATCATAAACGTGGCGATCTGAAAGGGGCCTTCATGCCCGAAAATCAGCGCCTTGTCCTCATGCGCGCCGCACTTTCTCTTCACGCTCTCGTAATCGAAATCGTCGGGCGTGATCCAGTCGAAAGATAAAATGTCTTTTACAGTCGTTTGCTCGGAAAACGGATAGCGGTGCATGACGGAATGCGTTTCGCCGCCGTTATCTTTGAGCCGCACCTCGCCGCCGTAAATAGACTGCGCCAGCGCGATATCCCCCTCTTTCCACACTTTGGTGCGGCCGCCGATATAGTCGGGATGACAGTCGCAAATATCGATCTGATAATACGCGGCGAGCCCGTCGAAGTTCCGACAATTTTTCTCGCGCAAAAGCCTGTTCACGACCGCGGGCGTCGCCTCGAATCCGACGGGAACGCGGTCGGGCGCGCGATGCGAGATCGCGCGCCTTACCCGTTCTTTTGACGTCATCAGAACTGTACCTTTTCCGCGCCGCTCTCGATCGAACAGACGGTGAACTGATTTTTTTGATAGTTTTTCATCTCGTCGGTATCGCTCGCCTTAGGCCCGGAATTCCAGTTCTGCAAATAAAACTGGAAGTAAGCCTCGCCGCTGGGAAAGAGCGCGTTGAAACGCGATTCGGTGATATTTCCGCCCTGACTTAAAGCACGGCCGTCGAAATACAGAGTGTAAAATACGCCCAACTCGTCCGATTCTTTTTTCAACTCGAACGTATGTTTTTTGCCGACGACGGCGTTCTCTTCCTGCGGATTATCGCCCTTCTGCACGAAATTGTTGCCCTTTTCGTTGACTAGAATGGACATTTCCGCGCCCGCGCTCACCTGCGCGAAGGGTTTTAAGAGCATGACGAAGCCCTGCGCGAACGTGCCCGACGTGTCGGTCACGGTATTGAACATAGTCGCCTTGTCGGTGAACGCGAAGGCGAACCAACTGTCCCACACCCCGCCGCTGTTCGTATCGTTCTTATGGCCGATCTCGTCGATGATAAAAGTGACTTTGAACCCGTTTTCCTTTATGTTAAACTTTTTCGTGTATACCCCGCCGCACGCCGCGCCGCTCTCGCTGCCGTCGTCTTTCTGCCAGAAACCGCCGGTTCCCGAAAAAGTGACGCCCGCATCGGTATCTTCGATCTTTCCGTCGGTATAGTATTCTTTACCCGCGCCCGTCACGCTTTCCTCGTATTTTTTGCCGCCCGTCGTGATCTTCCAATCCTCGAGCACGGCTACGTGCGAGCCGCCGCCTCCGCATCCGACGAGCGCAAGGCCGAACAGCGCGGCCAACAGTATGACAAGACATTTCTTTTTCATGATATTTGATCTCCTTTCAGTTTATTTTCAAGTTCCGCATTTTCCCGCTCTTCCTGTCTTTGCTCGATCTGGGCATTGTTGGCGAGCACGATGCGGTTGACGACAAAATAGAATATCGGAAACATGAGGATCGCGAGAAATTCGCTCGTATAAACGGCAACGAGCAAAACGATCAGCGCGACGCAGACCTCCGTGAGAGTCTGCAACAGGTGCCCGAACGCGTACAGCGCGGAATTTGCGAACAGCCGCGGCACGTTCGATTGCGAATACGCCGCGACGGGATAGTGCATCGTCAGGCAAAACGCGAGCACGGCGCAAAACTGCGAGACGTAATACACGGCGCTTTGCGAGACTGGAAGCGACAAGAGAAACACGACCGCCGCGAATACAAGCGTATACGGGATCCCGCAGACGATCTTTTTGCGAAAGACGCGAAAAAATTCGCTCACGGTGAATTTATCGTCCTGCGCCAGCGCGCGCAGCGCCGCATTGTAGGCGATCAGCGCGCCGCCGAACGTGACGATCGGCAACGTGCACAGCATTAAAAACAGCGTAAAGAGCAGAACTTTATGCAAATTGATAAAAAAATTCATAAACCCTTCGCCGATATAGCGCGGGGAAAGGTACAGCGTCATGGCGTCCTTTCTCATAGTTTCAGCCCCGAGGCGAAATCGCCGTTGACGAAATATTTCAGCCCGAACAGGGTGGTGAACACGAGCGGAATACCGCTTAAAAGATACATCGCGTAGGACACCCCCTGTTTGCCGCTGCTCTGGGCGACCTGCGCCAGATTTTTCAAAACGGGCATGAGGGGCTGTTTGGACGTTTCCTGTATGATGATCGTAGGCCATAGAAAATCGTTATACGCGGAGGCGAAAGAGTTGACCGCCTGAATACAGAGCACTGGTATGGCGAGCGGCAGACAGATGGAAACAAACATTTTCAGTTCGCCCGCGCCGTCGATCTTCGCCGCCTCGAAGAGTTCCTTGGGCTGTTGGCGGAAAAACGTGGAAAACAGGAAAATGGCGGATACCTGCCCGCCCGCGACCGTGGGGAACCAGATCGCGAACCAGGTGTTTTCGATATGCAGCGCGGCGCAGAGGATATACAGCGGCGTGAGCGTGATGATGGAGGGAATGAGCATCAGCAAAATGACGAGTTTGAAAAGCACGTTTTTGCCGAGAAAATCCATTCGCACGAACACGTACGCGGAGATCGCGCCGATAAACACGGTAAAAAAGGTGGAAACCAGCGCGATGAGGATACTGTTGAGCATATTCGGCAAAATTTCCGTAAATCCGAATTTCCAGTTGCTCCACATGATCTTTGTCGGGATCGACCAGATGCCCTGCAACAGATCGTAATTGCTTTTCAGGGAAAGCATGATTGTCAAAAGCACGGGGAGAAGCACGAGAAACACCACGATCGCCATGATGGTATATACGGCGGCCTGCGAGATCGGCCCGTCGATCCCCTTGCCGCGGTTGAGAGATCTTTTGTTCGTTTTATCACTCATAACTGTCCACCGTCTTTAATTTCAGATTGATGAGCGTAGCCACCATCAGCACCAAAAATAAGATCAGCCCCATCGCGGCCGCCATACCGAGGTTATTGAATTTCGTCAGGTTATAGTACATTTCCAGCATGGGCACGTATGTGCCCGCGGCGCCTTCCGTGGTCAGATAGATGCGCTGGAAATCCTGCACCGAACCGATGAACGTGATGACGAAAATATATTTGAGTTGGGGCGATACGAGAGGAAGATCGATCATGACCATACGCTTGAACCAGGTACAGCCGTCCAGTTTCGCCGCCTCGTAAAAGGATTTCGGAACGCCCATCAGCGCGCCGTATAAAATGATATAACTGCCGATCCAGGGGAATCCGAAAAAGATAAGCGACGGGAGCGCCACGCCCTCTTTCCCCAAAAAGTTGACCGATTGGCCGCCAAGCGCCGTGATGATGCCGTTTAAAAGTCCCTCGTTGCCGAAAATGCCGTTCTGCCACATTAAAAGCGCCGCGACGCCCGGTATGATGCCCGGGAGATAAAGAAGCACGCGCGTGACGTACTGGGCGCGCGACGAGCGCATGGCGATGATGAGCTGCGCGAACAAAAAGGCGGGGATCAGTCCCTTGACGATATCCGTGACGAGAAAGATGACCATATTCCCCATGCCCGACCAGAAATAGGTCTTGGAAAACAGATCTATGAAATTCTGCCAGCCGACAAAGGTGTTCACGCCGCCGATATCCACCTCGTAAAAGGCGAGTACCAGCCCGCGGAACGAGGGATAATAGGCGAATATCGCGCACAAAAGCAAAGTCGGCAACAGCAGGCAATAGGCGATCTTGCCCGCATACAGTCGTTTGCCCGTCGATCTCAAAGAAACCGTGACGCGCCGATAACGGCGTTCGCTGAAAAGCCCCAGCGCGGCAATGACGGTGCACGCGAGCGCGGCGAGCAGCAATACGATGCCGACGTACGCGAGAACGACGTACAGAGTATAAAAGCGCATCTCGGACCAATCATAGCGGTCGACCGTCGCCGAGCCCTGCGTCCAGATGGAAAACCCGTCGTCCGCGCCGAGATACACGCCTTCGATCTTGCCTTTGAGCGTCTGCCGCAATACGACGTTGCCCTGCATGTCGAGTTCGGTACAGCGTCCGTTCTGATCGCTGACGATGATCTTATCCGTACCGACAGCCATCGCCCGATTCGCGGAATTGAGATTTTCCAGATAAAAACTTTTTTCAAGTTGCCCGTCGAACGCGCCTATGCCGCCCGCATCGTCTAAAACGAGCAGTCTGCCGTCATCCAGAAATTTACCCGCGATCGGGTTATAATCCAGTCCCAGCGCGGCGTGCAGTTCGCCCCTGCCGTCGTATTGGTTGATGACGCCGTACGAGGAAAGGACGGTCAGAAGATCGCTTTCCCGATCGTAGCCGACCGTGACGACGGGGATTTCGAGAAACAGCGCGTTGATGCGCTCGCGGTAGATGAGATCGCTCTCGTTCGCGCCCTGCGGCTCGTGCACCGTGTCGGGCGTGAGATCCAAAAGATTCAGATTTTCGTCGAAACGGTACACCTTGTTGCGGTTGACTTTCGTACTGCCCGCGACGAACAGATCGCCCGCAGATACGCTGAATGCGACGGGATTATAGTTGATCGCCGTCTGCGCCTCGATCCCGCCGTTTTCATTAAAAAGAGTGATCTTTCTGTCTTCCGTGGCGACGGCGAGATTTTCGCCGAGTTTTTCAAGGAGTAAAATTTTACTTCCCAGATCGGCGAACGTTTTCACGCCGCTTTCGTCTGCGCGCTCTATTTTTCCGTCGGTCTCGCCGTAGTACTCGTAACGTTCGTCGGCAAAGACGGCGCTCACGTCGCTTTTGAGGCGGATTTTTTCGGGACGGATCAAGAGCGAGGAAAACAGTACGCTCAGTAAGGCGATAACCGCCGCCAGGATCAGTGCGGAAAAGAGAAAAAACATCTTTCTTTTACGCGATGCGGCTTTCCAAAAATTGTTCATTTTCATTACCTCGCGGGATCCAGCGCGGGATTTTGCGTTGCGTCCGTACGGTACTGCATACTGCGAAGCCAGTAAGGAATGCTGTTTTTACAGGCGCGCTCCTGTAAATCATTGCAATATTTTACAAGGTCGCCGCCCGAACCGTAATAAGCCTGAGAAAGTTCCACGTATTCGCGCACGCCTTCGGGTTCGTCCATAAAGCCGCGGGAAAACGCGGCGAGCGGGTTGCTGTCCGCACTGCCCGAAAATTCGATGTCGTACTTTCCCACCCACTGTTCGGGCATGGTGACGTCCTTGACGAGGGAAATGCCCTGCGGCGCGATATTTTCGCGCGCCATGGTTTCGAGGTAGAGCGTCTGCCCGCGCGGCGAGATCAAGAACATGAGAAAATCCATCGCCAGATCCGATTGTTTTTTGTTTTTGTAAATAACGCCGTAGTTACCGCTGGCGCCGCCCGTATCGCGGGTATAATCCACGCCTACGTCAACTCCCTGCGTATGCGACACCATCGGCGGATACTGGAATACGCCCACCTCGAACTTTTCCACGCCCGTATCTTCGAACGTACGTTCGATGCCCGCGTAGAAACTCATCAGATCGATATAGATCGCCGCCTCGCCGCGCAAAAAGTATTTGACCGCGTCGTCGGGCTTGAGCGACGTGAAGTTGGGCGGCACAAATGCGGGCACCAAACGGGACAGATTTTTGATCATGTCCTGAAATTTGGGATGCGCGGGGCCGATCTCACCGTCCTCCACCAGTTTCGCAAGGCGTATTTTATTGACGATGTAGCCGTCTTCGGTATCGTTAAATTTGTCCTCTTTATCGAAAAACCAGGAAGTCTGCAACTCCTCGTCGTACAGATAATCCCCGGGCTGCGCGACGACCAACTCTTCCATGTCGCGGAAATACTGGTCGGTATAGACGCGGTACAGCCAACCGAACTGCCAAGACCAGAAACTCGCGTAATCGCCGCCGATCGCCAGAGGGATCACGCCGCCCTGCTGCAAAATTTCGCACGCGGCGATCAGATCGTCCCAGTTCCATTCGGAAACGCTCTTGCCCACGGCTTGTTCCACGCCCAGTTCCTCGAAGATCTCCTGATTGTAAAACCATGCGGTAACGACCTGTTCGGTGTTCAGGCTGTATATCTGCCCCTCCGTCGTCGATTCGGGGTACGCTACCTTTTCCATCAGCGTTTTCCAGACCGCGTTCTCCGCGTAGGGATTGGGGCGGTTCAGATACTGCGAAAAATCGACGAATTTGCCCTTATTGAAAAAGGACGCCGCGCCGTTGTTGATGACAATATCCGCAGTGGGCGTTCCTACCGTGAGTTGGTTGGACAGCCAGGTGTTGTAAGTGCTGCCCTCTTTCTGATCAAGTTTGATCTCCACGTTTTCGCGCTGTTTGCAGTATTCCTCCGCGATATGTTCCCAGACGGGCTTTTCCACGCCGAAATCCCAGGCGAGCACCAGCGTGCTCTTGCTTGCGCCGCTCTGATAGGTACAGCCGATCAACGAAAACAGGAAACACACGGCAAGCGCCACGGAAAGCGTTTTCAAAATTCGTGCGAGTCGCCTCTTCATGATTCCTCCTGATTTATAAATATTCGCCCTCCCGCCGCACGGCGGGAGGGCCGACGCCGTTCGATCAACCTCTCTTTCTGCGGATCATCGCGGCGGCAGCGCCGAGCGCAAGCAAGCCCGCGATGCCGATCCCCGCGCCCGCAAATACGGCGGATCCGCAGCCTTTATCCCCTTCCTTGTCCGTATCGTCGGGAGGGGGCGCGATCGTTTCTTCCTTGACGACGATCTTGATGCTCGCCGTCTTTTGGTTAACGGTCGTGACCGTGATCGTCGCTTCGCCCTCTTTCAGCGTTTCGATCTCTCCGCTCTTCGCGTCTACTTTGGCAACGGTTTCGTTGTCCGAACTCCACGTCACGTCCGTTTCGGTGATGCCCGTCGCAGGTTTGAACGTATGAGGCAAAACGAATTTTTCGCCGGGTTTTTTCTGCATTTCCGTAATGCTGCCGTTTCCGATCTGTACGGATTCGGGATACACTTTCTGCACGTTGACCGTCTTGACGAGAAAGACGAACTCTTCGACGTTTTCGCCCGCGACGGCGGGCTGCGCCATGCCGATATGCAGATACGCTTCGTTGTTTTCAAAATCCGAAACGTGCATCTGATAGGGCTTCAACGTTGCGGAAGGGTCGTTCTGCGTTCCCGCATAGGGGTCGCACTGCGCGGGGAAGATCGCGTCCGCCTGGAAATCGAAATTATCCGGATTTTCCGCGTTGGCTTTCACCGCGTAAGTATGTTCTCCGATCGTGGGAAACGCGCCCCAGTCGGTGTTGCAGGACAAATTTTCCTCGCCCTGCCAATAACCGTTTTCCATCAGTTTGGTCTTCATGCCCCACATCATGTAGGTCACGCCCTTGGCGCTTTCGGAAAACAAGTCTGTATTGGCTTTCTGATGGAAACCGACCGACCACCATTGCACTTTTTTGTTGAAGTGCGCCTGCGGCGCGTCGCTCCCGTCCGTGGGGCCGAGCACTTTCAGCGTGACGGACGCGTTCGTGACGTTCAGCGGCAGTTTCATATACACGTAGCCGTTGGTGAACGTGTCGTCTTTCGCAACGGGCGTCATTTTCACGAGCAGTCCCGTATCCCCCTCGACGCCGTTGTAATCGGTGACGTCTTCCATGGAAATGGTCACGTTGGGCCCGGCCTTTTCGGCAAAGTATTCCTTTTTTGCCGCGTTGAAATACGCGGGCTCCTCCTCGGCGGCAAGGGCGCTGATACCCGACAGCATGCAGCCTAAGCATAGCGCGAGAACTGCAAGCATACTGACAAATTTTTTCATGATTTCCTCCTTTTATTTTGTATATGCCTTCAAAGATAAGTCGCTCATCGAAAACGTACAATCCCAGTTTCCCATGTTTTCCCAGCCGACCTGGTAAAAACTCAGCGTGAGATCGTCCACGGATACGTTGTACCAGGGGTTGGCAACGCTTTGTCCGCCGACCTGGATCGTTTCGCTCTTGTTTTGCAACTTTCTAATCAGTACGTAGTTGACCATTTTATAGAGATCGTATTTGACCGTAACTTCTTTGCCGATCTCCATCTTCTCCCCTTCGAGATCGAAATAACTTCCCTGCTCCTCCGCGGGTCCGATGCGGTAAAACGCCTGCCCGTGCTGGTCCATGTTGAAAATTTCAGTCTGATTGGAAGGCGTGGTCGAAAAGTAGTTCATGCCGACGAAGAATCCCCCGCTCGACTTTTTGCTGCGAAAGAAAAACGTGCCTTGCAGACTCGCTTCGGAATTGGACTTGGCTGCATCAGACGGTAACGCGGGTTGATCGTAACGGTCGGACTCGCCGTTGGGCCAGCCGTTGATCTGTTTCGCTTCCGACACTTTCATCGTTACCTTGTATTCGAGTTTATCGAACTGCGCCATGTCTATTTCCTGTCGGAAATTCTGGTGCACGTAGAGGTGCGGCCAGGTATTGTTGGCAAAATCTCCGCTATACGCGTACGCGGAATTACTGATATCGTTATAAGAATTGTAGCGGACGGTCAGTTTCCCCTGCTTGTCGCTTTCCAATGACTTTACGAATTTGGGATTCGATTCGTACAAAGACGGATAATGGTCGTGCAGATAGTCGTTGTACTGTTCGATCAGCATTTTCGCGGAAGAATTTTCCTTGACTTCGCTCTTGACGCAAAGTCGGAAATCGTGCAGTTCGTCCACGGGGGAACCGAGTTCGTCCACGATATTCTTTTTGGCGCCCTCTTCCAATTCCCAGAAGGTATCGTTTTCCGCGCCGCTCGACGTCACGCCGTCTTCTTTGGTCGCTTTGCCTACGGGCTGAATATAAATATCCTGCCCGATATCGCGGTAGGTGAGGGGAACGCCCTTTTTCAGCGCGTTGTCGCCCGTAAAACTGGTGCCGTAGATCCAGCCCGCGCCGAAGCCGCGATCGAACTTTCTATCCTCGAACAACTGTATCCAGCCGTCGCCGCTCTGCGACCAGTCGGGCGGATCCTTTTCGTTCTCCTTGCCTGAAGATGCGCAGCCTGCCAGACTCGTCATAGCCAATAAACCTCCTAAAATCAATGCAAGCCCCTTTTTATTCATCGTTTTCCTCCCTTTTTTATCTTGCGCGGTACTTGCGGTAAAACTCGTCGTACCACAGCGCGTTATCCACGGGCGTGTTGGGCGGTATGTGATTTCCCACCGCCATTACGAATCCAGGATAGCGTTTTCCGAACTCCATGACCCGCTTGACCTCTCTTTCGATGTCCTCTTTGCTTCCCGAAAGCAGTACGCGCGTATCGACGTCGCCGACGAACCCGTGCGTCTTTCCGTGTTTCTTTGCGAACCCTTCCATGTCGGAATGCGGTTCGAAAAAGAGCATATCCGCGCCGCAGTCCACGATTGCGTCGGTAAACTCACCGTAATTTCCGTCCGAGGTGAAAAGGATCTTTTTCCCTGCGCGTTTGCAGGGTTCCAGAAGTTTTTTCAGATACGGCAACACGTTTTGATCGTACCATGCGCGCGAGGCGAACTTGCCGCTCGTCCAGGTGATATCGTCGTGCATCATCAGAACGGGAACGTTACTTTTGGCGAAAGCCTCGTAAAATTGTTTCACCCACTCGTAATAACTCTGCATGACTCTGTCGAATTCTTCATACGCCATGCATTCCAAAAACATTTCCCAGCCGTACACGTACGTCAGACCCGATACCAGAGTGATGTACACCCCGCCCATATTCACCGTATCCGGATAATCGCGGCACATCGCCTCGTATTCCCGCTCGTAGGTCGCGATGAGTTCCGATTGATCGAATTCGCCGTAAAATTTCGTGCAATCGAGCGCGAGCGCTTCGTCCACGTCTTTGAACAGTACTGACGTGTTTTCGTCCTTATCCGAGCCGCCCGCAGATGATTCCGCATATACCGCGTGTCCCATATTGGAAATTTTTCCGAACCGTTCGAGATAGTTTTTATGGATGTTCGCGTACCACAGAAGGGAAAAATCCCAGTTTTTGATAAACGCGGCGCTCGCGCGGTCGCGGTTTTCGATTTTTTTCGTATCGATGCCCGTCACTTTTTCGACGAGTTCCCAATGCACGTGCGCGCTGTATTCGGTGCGGGGCACTGCGTCCGGCATCTGCATATTGATCGCCTGCCAGCCCTCTTTAAATCCCATTCGCCGCTCTCTCCTTCTTTAGAAATTTTATCGTATATTCGCCGCCTTGCAGCCGTTTTGGAAGATTTCCGCCCTCGTAAAGCCATTGCCCGCGGAATCCTTCGTCGAATTCGGCATAACAGCCCGTCGGAATACGGAGAAATAAGTTTAAATTTTCTTCCTTGCGTTCCCATGCGATCGCCGCTTCGCCGTACACGGTGCGGACCGACGCGGAGGCATTGTCCAAAAGTTTGCAGCACAGAGGACTGACGCGGATTTTTTTCGCGCTGCCGATCTCACCGATATCCAGACCCGCCACGAAACGGTACATTACGGCGAGCACGGAACCGAACATGGGATGATTATGCGATACGGGATAGCCCTTGTTGAGCGTGCCCGCCGCGTCCGCGTAATCGGGGGAAACGTCCTCGGACCAGCATTCCCAAAGCGTCGTGGCGCCCTGTTTCAGCATATAGCCGTAAGACGGATAGTCTGTCTTTTGCAAAATTTTCAGCGCGATATCCGCACGATGCCGTTCAAACAGCATACGGAACAGTATTTCCGTGCCGAAAATACCCGTATCGACGTGAAAAAGCGTATCTTCGGAGTAATGCTCTACACAATTTTGCCAGCACGTTTCACGCAAAGACAAAGGCACGACGCCCGCGTCCAACGCGAAAAGGTTTGCGCCCTGTACGTTGCCGCAATAATTGCCGTCCGCAGCCAAAAATGCGCGGTTGACCGCATCCGCCGCCGCCTCGATCTCTTGGGTAACGTTTTCCCGTTCGCCCGAAAGTCGTGAAAATTTCTGCTGACGGCGAAGAGATTTTATGTACACGAGCGTATTGACGAATTCGGGCGGAATGAGTACTCTCTCGGGACAGAACCATTCACCGAGACACCAGTCGCGTTCCTCGCGGTCGATAAGTCCCTCTGCGTTCATGCGCGTCTTTAAGTATTTCGTCCAGCGGCGAACGTGCGGAAGGGCTTCCTTCACGATCTTTTTATCGCCCGTGTGCCTGTACAATATTTCGGGCACGGCGCAGATCGCATAGCCCCAGGAAGGACCGCCGCCCCCGCCCGAAAAGGGCGCGGTGTGCGGGACGAATCCCGTGACGCCGTCCTGCGCATCCTCGATATCTATAAGCCATTTGCGGTAAAAGACTTCCGCCTCCACGGCGTAGAACACCGCTTCGCAGGTGATCTGTCCGTCGCCCGTATAGCCGCGCCGCTCCCTGTGCGGGCAATCGCTCGGAATTCCTCCGTGCATATTGGAAACGAACGTCTGCGTACAGACGTCCGTCAGCCGTTCCAACTGTCGGTCGGAACAGGTAAATTTTGACGGCTCCCCCACATAACTGTGGGTTTCCTGTGAAACTACGCTCAGAATTTTACAGGGTGAATCCCATACGATCTCCGCATATCGGTAGGCGTGCACGGTAAATTCCGCGGCGAATCGATCCTCTTCGCCGCTCAAAATCAAGCGGTCGTTCTGAATAAGAACGCCCCAACTGGACGAATAGTGGTCGACGTGACGGTCGGGCGTCATCTTTTCACCGTAAACGACGCGCACGTGCGCACCGCGGATTCCCGAAATTTTTATTGATAGATTTCCCGCATGATTTTTACCGAAATCCAGCGTGACGCTGTTTTCGAAATAATAACTGGCAACGGGCAAAATACAATTTGCCGCGTAATCGCCGCAAGCGGGCGCCGCGCACAATTTTCCCGTAGGGATCTTTTTACAGATGTCCGCCCTGTCTTTTGCGATCAGTTTCGTCAGATCTGATTTTTCCCGAAAATCCACGCGCTCGCCGCGAAACAGCGTGGCTTCGCGTTCGGTTTCATAGACAAAACACGTTTCGTCGCTCGCGACGATCGCAGAGGTTCCGTCGGCATACTCCAGATGCAGTTCGAAAAGCGTTTTGGGAATCCCGTAAGAATAGTCTCCCTCGACGCTCTTTTCCTTATGGTGATACCACCCGTTGCCGAGAAGTACGGATAGTACGTTTTCCCCCTCTTTCAAAAGAGGTAAAACGTCGAACGCGTTATAATAAATGCGCCGTTTCGGCTGCTGCACCGCATAGCAGAGGATATTTTCGAGAGCGCGTTCGTCGTATTCGCTGACGAGCGGTTTCAGATATAGTTCGTCGGTACGCGCGCCGTTGAGATAGGATACATAGTATCCCAGTCCCGTCACGTAGAGCCGCGCCCGTTCAAGCGCGCCCCGCACGCAAAATGTTTTTTGGAACAGGGGCAATTTTCCGCGGTAAGAAGAAAGTTCGATCCATCGGCCGCTGCAAAACTTGCCCAAGAGTCCGCGCTCGAAATAACTCTCTTCGGACTCTGCGACAAGTTTCCCGTTCTCGTAACCCCGAACGCGCCAGAATACTTTCTCGCGCGCTTCGCCCGCACTCACGTATGCCTCTTGCCTCCCCGCCTCTATGGGAACGCGAAAAGCCATTTTTTCCCGTTCGGTTCTTCCTTCCGCGAAAAACCGTATGGCGTCGTTATGATCGCGTCTCTTTTTTATTTCAAACGTCAGCCGCACCGTCTTTGCGTCGGTGATTGGGCAGATCTCCCCGTTTGTTTTTAAATTGTCAATGATCCATGCAGTATCCATCGTTACGGCCATTTTACATTATTCATGCGCCGTTTTCTTGCTTTTTCTTAATATAAAATTGCTTTTTTTTGATATTTCTCTTGAAAAACATGGCTATTTGTGTTAGAATTTTGAACGGAGGAAAGTTTCATGAATCAACACAATCCCGGAGATCTGTACCATCCGCTCACCTATGCGGTCTCCTTCGAAGTCAATGAAAAGCACTGCCACACGTCGTGGGAGTTCACGATCATTTTGCGCGGCAGCGCGAAAAGTTTTATCAATGAAAAGGCTTATTTCGTGCAGCGCGGCAGTTTTTTCCTTTCAAAACCCGGCGACTGGCATTATTTTCGCGTGACGGACAAAAAGAATTACGAACACCGCGACCTGTATTTAGGCGACGACGAAATGAAAAAGGTCTGCGGCGCGCTCTCGCCCGATCTGTACGAAAGACTGACCGTCGGCAGCCGCGAATGCCCCGTCGTGCAGTTGGGCGAAGAACTGTTGACGATTTTAGACAGAAAACTGCGGCTCTTGCAACTCGCCAATCCCGACGACATCACGGAAAACGACAGGATCGTGCAAAAATCTCTGGCGGCGTTTATGCTGGGCATCCTCTTCGAAAACGAAAAAAATTCCAAATATCCGCCCTGGCTGACCAACGTACTGACGGAAATGAACAGTTACCGCATCATCTGCGGCCCGCTGGAAAACGTGGTGACGCTGACCGACTATTCGCACGAACACCTCACGCGCGAATTCAAAAAATACGTGGGAGTTTCCCCCATCGAATATCTCATCCGCCAAAAAATGAATTATGCCGCCCTACTTTTGCGGCAGACGGATAAATCGGTTTTACAGATATCCTCGCAGATCGGGTACGATTCGCTCAGTTATTTTATTTCGCAATTTAAAAAACGCTTCGGTGCGTCGCCCGGACAATATCGTAAAAAGGGAAAAAACTAAAAAAACCCCGCCTTTTTAAAGGCGGGGCTCTTTTATTTTCAGTTGATTTTTACATTGGAAAACTGTTTCGGAAGGCGTAGATCGTACGCGCCGAGATCGGGACAGTCGGTAGAAATTTTCAGCGTTTTTTGTTCCGTATCCCATTCGAGGCTGACGGTATATTGAAACAGCCGCAGATTTTTTGCCCTTCCCTTTCGTAACGCGGCGGGCAGAGCGGGCAGTATTTCCACTCTGTTTGCTTCGCAGTGAAGAAGCATTTCCTGCACGGCGCAGACGAAACCGAGATTTGCGTCCAACTGGACGGGCACGATATCGTCCGAGTGCAGGCTCATCCCCATCCCTCTCCAATCGTTGTGCACGGTCATCAGATTTTGCAATACGTCGCTCTTCACGAGAAATTTCAGGCATTCGTACGCCCTTTCGCCGTCGTGCAGGCGGCAGTACAGATTGCAAAGGTGCGTGAGCGACCAGCCGCTCTGGTGATGCAGCCCGTTTTCCGTGCGGCGCTCTAAAGCGCGGCGGCAGGCTTCAAACCACTCGCTTTCCTCTTTGATCTCGTCCCCTGGCCAAAGAGGATACAGGTGCGCAAAGTGGCGGTGATTATGATTTTCCGAAAACCCGTCGAAGCACCATTCCTTGAACGCGCCGTCCTCCGTCCGATACGCGGGCAGGCGATTCAGAATTTGCCGCATTTTTTTTTCGTTTTCATCGGTTTGCCCCGCTCTTGCCGAAAGAGAAAGATATTGCGTAAAAACTTCTCTGACGAGTGCGACATCCATCGCCGCGTTGATTGCCGAGGGCATGGGATGCGAGAGCGTTTCCGCATTTTCCCCGACAAAATTCTTCGGTGAATTTTCGGGAGATACGGAAGGATAGATCTCGATTTCCCCGCGTTCGTTCAGATAAAGAAAATCGAGATAGAACAGGCAGACTTCTTTTAAAAACGGAAGCGCGCGCGAAACGAGAAAGGTTTCGTCTTGGGTAAACTCGAAATACTTCACGTAAAAATGCGCGATCCATGCCGCTGCACCCGTCCAGTTGGTGATGACGGGCACATTTACCGCCACGCCCCCCATATTCGGGCAACTATATGCGTGTATACAAATGCCGCGGCAGCCGAAAAGTTTTTTCGCCGCTTCGCGGTATTCTTCGAGATTGCTCTCGAAATAATCGAACACGGGCAGCAGGCGGTCGATCAAATTACCGCAAAAAGACTGCTCGTAAATCATTTCCAGATTTTCGTTGAGTACGTTTTGGCTCCACTGCGCATTGTAATCGCCGAACCACAGCCCGTACTGCGCGAACGGGAGCGCGCCCGCACTCGTGCCGCTGACGAACAGATATCGCCCGTACCGAAACATTTTTTCGATGAGTTCCGTCGAAAGTCCGTCTTTTTGCGCTTGCAGCAGCAACTCTTCGTTTGCGTGGCTTTTTCCCCGGTATAAGTTGATCTCCGTTCCGCGATACTGCCTTTTAAAAGCCTTTTTATGCCTTGCAAAGAGCGTTTCGTATCCCTTAGTCAATTTGATCGTTTCCTGAACGGGACGTTCGCGGTTTGCGTATAATCCGACGCAAAGCAGCGTATCCGTAGCGCCGCTCACGCGGATTTCGGCGTTTGAAACGCTGATTTTTCCGTCCGTCTTTAAACACAGATTCGCGCCGAAATACAGTCCGTCGTCGTTTCGGGCGGAATATTCGACGCGCCCGTTTTCGGCGCTTACGGCCGCGCTTTCCGCGACGTACGGAGGGCAGGGAAACTGACTGTCGCGCTCGTCGCGCGTGCGCAAACGCAGAATAAAGGAATCTTCTATCGAACTGCGGATACCGATATATGCGCGGTCGTCCGCTGCGTCGACAAAATATCTTCGCTCGAAAGCGTTTCCTTCGCTTTTCCAGCGCACGCATATCTCGCCGCTGTCCATATCGAGAGAACGAAGGTAATTTTCAAAGATGCCGCCCTTTTCCCGAACGATGTCCAGTTGTCCCAAAGGAAGAGGAACGGAACACGACGCTTTATAGCCTTTTTGGACGAGCGCGTCGCAAATCGCGCGGTCGGCCTGTAAAAACTGACCCTTTTTGCGCAGTTCCCGCATCTGTTTCAAAGCATCCGACACGTCGGGGAGGGACGTCTTTTTCAGCCCGGTCCAAAGGTCGCCGCGGTTCAAGAGCACAGTTTCATGCTGTACGGCGCCGAGCACGTTGATGCCCGTCCGGCCGTTGCCCGCGACGAATCCTTCTCGCCATAAATTTCTATGCCATTGCGCGGGATAATAAGAATACAGAACGTTCGGTTTCATGATCTCCTCGGTTTTTTCTTTTATTATAGCGGAAAAGGAAAAGCCGTTCTTGTTTTTTCATGATAAAAAGATGCTTTCTTTTGACAAGAAAACATCTTTTTTCTTACAGATCGAACAGATCCCCGCTTTCGGGCGCGCGGGTGACGGTCGCCACGTTCAAAACGAGTTCGCCCTCGGCGATCTTCTCGCTCTTGCCTTCTTTCAGAAAAAAAACTTTGCGGCCGTTGGTGCAGACGACGCCGCCTTCCGCAAGGCTGAAATCGCAGATCCCGCTTTTCATCTCCTCTTCCTCTCCGCCGCGGATCCGCACGAGTTTCCAACTCGCGGGAATAAAAGCGAGGTCTTTATCCTTGAACTTTTTGTTGCGCGCGATCTCCTTGTCCACTTCGATCACGTTGCCGCGGATGATCATTTGACGGGAATCGGTATCCCTGCCTTTGGCGGGGTTATTGCCGCCGCCCGTCATCGTTTTTCCCGTAAAAAACACCACGAAGATCTGTATGAAGTTGACGATCGCCATCAGCAATCTATACGGAATGAGCAGGATCTCCACGACGGGATTGTGCCGGTCCCGCTCTTTGGCGGGCTTGCGGATACAGTAAATATCGCCGTTTTCGTCCTCCACGGGCTTGATATAAGAATATTTTTCGCTCGCGCGGATCTCTTTCAAGTCGAGGGTATTGAGGTCGTACTCGTAAACGGCCGCGGGCGCGTATTCAACGAATTCGCCGCGCGCGTTCCTGCCCGCCGCCAGAGAATCGTACAGAATGACGCCCGGGCGCTTTTTGGAAAACGACGGGTTTTCGTCGCGCGAATCGCCGTCGGTGATGCTGACGTAATCGCCGCGCTCGGTATCTAACAACACGAGGTCGGAAGAGATCTCTCCCCGTTTGAGTTCGGCGACGAATTTGCCGTCCGTCACGTTGTAATCGGAAGAGAGGAGTTCCCCGTCGTTGGTATGCAAAATAAAGCGTTCGCCGTCTTTTTTTGCGGAAAGCGTTTTTTCGATGACGCCCGACGTCTGATTCACGGTAAACGTATAGAGCACCTTATCCTCGCCCGCGGCATGTACGGAATTTATGTACGCGTCCACGCGCGTTTCCGAATCCATGCCGACTTCGGACATGGTATCCCCGCGGAACATCGCGCCCATACCGCTGTGTTTCCATTCCTTGTTCTTGACCATGCGGCGCATGCGCTCGCGGTAGTCCGCGATATATTGGCTCGCGTACGTTCCCTCTTCCCCTTCGTCCAGAACGCGGATGCTGTCCCCGTCGCTGAATACGATTTTTTCCATTTTCTCACCTACCGAAAAAAGGGCGGAATCCTCCCCGCCGGGAAATTCCGCCCGAAAAAATTACTCTTTTCCTTCCTCTTCTTCTTTGTCGTCCTCTTTTTGCGGCGCGACGATCTTGGGCAGGGAAAGCCCCGCCATATTGTACATTTCTTCTAAGGGGGGCAGGCTCTTCAAAAGCCCGCTCAAAAAGTTCGCCGTTGTGGATTTTCCGTCCGCGTTGTTGCCGCCGTCCCATACGGTCACTTTGTCGATCTTGATATTCTTGATCGCCTCGACCTGTTCGGAAACGAGCTGTTCGAGTTTATCGGCGATCATCAGGCGCACCGCGTCGTCCGCTTTGCCGCCCGCGGCGGAAACCAGTTTGGCAATACCTTCGCCCTGTTTGGACAGTTTTTCTTTCATACCGCGCGCTTCCGCTTCCATTTTCGCGAAGATGGCGTCCGCTTCGCCGCGTGCGATACGGCGGCTCTGCTCCGCGATGGCATCCGCTTCGATCTCTTTCTTGCGCTTTTCGATCTCGCTCTTGATGATGACGTCCGCTTCCTGCGTGGCTTTTTCTTTCGCGGCGCGCGTAAGTTCCGCCTGCTTTTCGGCGACGTAACTCTCTTCGAGCGCCTTTGCCGCCTGTACTTTTTCCGCGGTGACGGCGAGTTTCAATGCCTCCGCTTCCTGTTCTCTGAGCGCCGCGCGCGTTCTCGCGATCTCCGCTTTCGCCTTGGATTCGCCCTTGATCGCCTGGCTCTCCGCTTCCGCGACCATGACGCGCTCTTCTCTTTTCGCGTTCGCTTCGCCGATGGAACCGTTCTTATCCGCTTCCGCGACGGAGATCTTCGCGTCGTTGATGGCTTTCGCCGCCGCTTCTTTGCCGAGCGCGACGATATAGCCCGATTCGTCGGAAATATCCGTCACGTTGACGTTGATCAGACGAAGGCCGATCTTTTTCAGTTCGCCCTCCACGTTGCGGGAGATCGCTTCCTGAAATTTATCGCGGTCGGTATTGATCTCTTCGATATTCATCGTCGCGATGACCAGACGCAACTGGCCGAAAATGATATCTTTGGCGACGTCCTGGATCTCGGTGAGTTTCAGCCCTTTGAGCCTTTCCGCCGCGTTTTCCATGATGGTGGGTTCGGTGGAAATGCCGACCGTGAAGATGGAGGGCACGTCGATACGGATATTCTGGCGCGAAAGCGCGCTCTTCAAGTCGACGGCGATGGAAATGGGCGTCAGATCGAGATAGGTATACGACTGCACGAGCGGCCAGATAAACGCCGCGCCGCCGTGGATACACTTCGCGCTGCGGTTGTTTCCTTCTTTATCCGAGCCGACTTTACCGAAGATGACCATGATCTTATCGGGCGGGCACTTCTTGTAGCGCGTGACGAGCATCAAGAACATCATGAACAGCACGAGCACCACGACTACGATGAGTACGATGATAAAAGGTTGCATATTTCTCTCCTTATATTTGATTTAAGTTTTGTTACGCTTCTTTGCGTTTGACGATGAGGCAGTCGCCGACGACTTCGACGACTTCCACCGTTTCGTCGACGGGAATGCGCTCTTCCTCGTCGCTGACCGCGTCGAGTTCGGTGAATCTTCCCTGCGCCGTCATGGTGACTTTGCCGCGCCCGCTTCTTTTGGGCGGGATGCTGACGTAAACGGTCGCCGTTTTTCCGACGATCTTTTCCATGACCAGCGTGCCGTTATCCTGCAATTTCAGAATGGAACGGAGAATGAGCCAAACCGCGACGAGCGCCGCGCCTCCCGCGACGAGCGATACGATGACGGATACCGCCACGTGCACGTCGTAAGAGAGCATCAGGAGCCCCGTCCAGCCGCCGACTGCAAAAAACGCCACGATGCCTTTGACGGAAAAGGGCGTAACGCCCGAATCGCCGCCGCCGTCGGATGCGCCGTCACCGTCGATATCCCCGTCGGCGTCCGCGTCGCCGTCGCCCCCGAACACCATAAATAATATCTGTATGATCAGAAACACCGACGCCACGCAGGCGATGATGAAATACGTCTTTTCCAATGCGGAAAGACTGTTGAACCAACCCATAGAAACCTCCTTTTCGAAAAAATTTCTTATACTCTTCTATTATACGTACAAAATGCGGATATTTTTCGATTTCGCATAATTTACGGTATAAAACGTGCCGCCTTTCTCTTCGCGCAGGTAGGCGATCAGCAGATCGCCCATGTCCGCCATGTAGCGGTTCCTGTCGAAATAACAGCCCGTCTGATAGCGCGGATACAGAACGACTTTCCCGTCGCTCGCTTCCACGTAATTTTTATACACTTCTTTCTGCCGCGGCGAAAACTTTTCTTCCTGCCCCGCAAAGGGGATACAGGCGACGATCGCGATATCGTACGTTTCGCGCAGTTTATAGAGCACGCGGCAGCACGCCGTATCGAAACCCACGGCCATACCCGAAAGAAACAGCGTAAAACCCTCGCCGATCAGACGGACGAAAATTTCTTTAAGTTGCGTTTCGTCGAAATCGTAGCCCAGTTTCCTGTGCCCCGTGAGCGCGCAGATCTTGCCTCCCGCCGCCAGTTTTTGCAATTCTTCCTTTGTCACAGCGGTTTTCCCCGCTCTTTCCCGTTACCGCGCGGATAAGCCGCGGGGGTGGAAAAAATTTTTTCCGCGACGATGAGCGTACGCTTACCCATTTCCTCGGGGAGATCGTACCGCTCGCAGGCGACCGTTTTTACTCCCAGAACGCGGAACGCGTTTTCGGCTTCCCGAAGTTCCTCTTCTGCGCTGCCCTTATACGCGATAAAGCGGCCGCCGATCTTTACGAAAGGCACGCAGTATTCGGAAAGGGTATTGAGCCGCGCGACCGCACGGGCGCAGCACACGTCGAATTTTTCGCGGTACGCGCGGTTTTTTCCGCCGTCTTCGGCGCGCATGTGGATAACTTGTATATTTTTCAGGCCGAGTTCTTTGACCGCCTCGCGTAAAAAAACGCACTTTTTTTCGACGGACTCCACCAATGCGAATGAAAGATCGTCCCGCACGATTTTAAGCGGCAGCGAGGGAAACCCTGCGCCGGATCCGATCTCCGCGACGTTTGCGCCCGCGGGAAAGTACGTTTCGGCGCAGATACTGTCCAAAAAATGCTTGATGCGGCATTCTTCGCGCCCGATAATGCGAGTAAGATTGAACTTTTCGTTATAAAATACGAGAAGATCGTAGAAAGCCTGCATTTTTTGCGCGATTTCATCTCTTTCCAGTATATCGAGATATTTTTGCGCCCATTGTGTATCCATGAATTTATTATATCATACACTTTGCGAATTTACAACATTTTTTTCGAAACATTGTCCCCACCCCGATTTTTCCACAAGTGGACAACTTTCTGTGGAAATCGGGACAACTCCCTTTTTTGTGGTTCCACACTCCTTTTCGGGAAAAAACACTTCCTTCCGGCGCCGGGAAGATTTCCACTTATCCACGAATTGCCCACAGGTATCTCCACAAAAAAAAGCCTGCTTGTCCACATCTTTTGTGCGCAAAGTTGCTTGCTTTTTCGGGCGTTTTTCTATATAATAAAAGCACCTCTCACCGTTTCGGGGGAGTTTGTCCACATTTCAACAGAACATATTAATAAATATAATACCTATAAATAAAAAAAGTAAAGTATCATTCTTCCCGTTCGGGAAAGGGAATTCGTTTCCATTACGGAGGTTTTTATGAAAGTTATATGCGAAGGGCTGGATCTTTCCGATGCGGTTATGAAAGTCGTCAAGGCGTGCAGCACCAAGACCACCAACCCCATTCTGGAATGTATTAAAATTTCGGCGAAGAACGACGGATTGACGCTTGTATCCACCGACGGCGAGATCGCCATACAGAAAAAAATCAACGCGGAAGTTTTCGAAGAAGGCGAAATCGCCGTTCCCGGAAAGTATTTTTCCGACTTTATCAAGAAATTGGAGAACGTGCAGATTACCCTTTCCACCGACGGGGACAAACTGACCATCCAATATGCGGACGCGGAGAGCGTCATACAACTTCTGAACGCGGATGATTTTCCCTCCATCGACATGGAAATCGGCGAGAATCAGTTCACGCTTTTGCAGAAAGATCTGAAAGAACTGATCGCGCGCACCACGTTCTGCTGCGCGCAGGACGATTCGCGCCCCGTGCTCAAAGGCTGCCTCATCGAGGCGAAAGAAGGAATGGTGACTTTCACCGCCCTCGACGGTTACCGCATGGCGGTGTGCAAGCGCAACGTCATCTCCATGAGCGAGGATATTTCCGTCATCTGTCCCGCGCGCACCCTCAACGAGATCGCGCGCATGCTTGCGGGCGAAGGAGAGGAAATCGTCGTCTACGTGCAGAAGGGCATGATGCTCGTCAGCGTGGACGATACCGTTCTTACCAGCCGCCTTTACGACGGCGAGTTCGTCAACCGCGCGAATATCATACCCAAGTCGTTTTCCAGCGAGATCGTCGTCGATTGCGCGGCGCTCGCCGCGAGCGTCGATCGGGCGAGCATCCTCGCGAGGACGGATAAAAACAGCATCATCGTGTTCGATATCAAAGACGGCGCGGCGAACGTCAGTTCCAATACTTCCATAGGAAGAGTCAACGAGAGCGTAAAGATCATGCTCGACGGCAAGGACGTCACCATCGCGCTCAACTCCAAGTTCGTGAGCGAGTGCATCAACGCCGTCAGCGACGAAAAGACGCGCATAGGCTTTAACGGCGCGGTGGCTCCTTGCGTGATTTATCCCGTAAACGGGGACGCGTATCTGTATTTGTTGCTCCCCGTGCGCACAAACGCGTAAAAACGGTTGACAGAGCGCGGCGTTTTTAGGTATAATATTTTGAGCAAAAACTAAAATTAGGAGAAATCTATCATGAAAAGAACATATCAGCCGAAAAAGAGACAGAGAAGCAAAGTACACGGTTTCCGCAAAAGAATGAAGACGCAGGGCGGAAGAAAAACTTTAAAGAGAAGAAGAGACAAAGGCAGAGCGAAACTCTCCGCTTAATTTATTTTGTATACCAGACTCAAAAAAAACAACGAGTTTCAGAGAATGTTTGCGCGGGGAAAAAAATCTTTTTCCCCCTATTTGCTTATGATGTATATGCCCGCCGCGAAAGTTTCGCTGGGACTGTGCGTCAGTAAAAAGCACGGAAAGAGCGTTATGCGAAACCGTATAAAAAGGCTTTTGAGAGAAGCGTTCCGCGCCGAATGCGGACATCTCAAATCGCCCTGTGCGATCGTTCTCGTACCCAAACAAGCCGACGAGTATTCTTTGGAGAACTTTCGAAAAGGCCTTCGGGCGATGTTTAAAAAAGAAGGCTTATATAAATGAGTCGGCAAAATTTCAGAAAGACAATCAAATATCTTCGCAGGCACGTGTTTAAACCGTATATCAAAATGTTCTGTATGCGGGCGATTCTCTTTTACCAAAGATATTTTTCCAAAGGAACGTGCCTTTACCGCCCTACCTGTTCGCAGTATATGCTGGAATGCATCAATAACCAGGGCGTCATTTTAGGGATATTGCTCGGGTGCTGGCGGCTTTTGCGCTGCAATCCGTTTTCCAAAGGGGGATACGATCCCGCTCCCGAGAATTTCATCCGGAAACGATGGGTCCTGTGAATCAGGGACAAGCCATCCGCGCGTTTTGCGCAAAAATCCCTTTAAAAAGAGAAGGACAACACAAAGAATGTTAAATTATTTATTGCAGAGCAATATCATCACTCTGTTCTTTAACGGCGACAGCGTGAGTATGAATTGGATCGCCAAACTCATCAACGGGCTGATCAACGCGATCGGCATCGTTGGCGTTGGCGTAGTCGTTTTCACTTTGATATTAAAACTGATCACGCTGCCGCTCGACGTCTATTCCAAGGCGTCGATGCGGAAAAACAGCCTGAAAATGGAAAAAATGCGGCCGCAGTTGGAAAAATTGCAGAAACAGTACGCCAACGACCAGCAGATGTACAATGCCAAAATGATGGAACTGTACAAGAAAAACGGCTATTCCATGCTCGGAGCCTGTCTGCCCCTCATCGTGTCGCTCGTCGTATTCATGCTCGTTTTGAACGCGTTCAACAGTTATTCCAGATATACAGACCTGCAAGTTTTCAACCAGATGGCGAACGATTATTCTGCCGCCGTTCTGGAATACGCCCCCTCCCGCGATTTGGATCCCGAGCCCGTCTATACCTGTTCGGAATACGGGAAGAATGCGGAAGGAGTCATGCAGTATAAAGTTACGATGACCAAAACTTTCCGCGAAGACGGAAAATATATCTCTTTTGAAGAAACCCAGACGAAGATCACCACGAATAAAGACGACCGCGATTTTGCCGATACCGATGCCTATCCCGTCAGCACAGTCTACTATGTGGAAACGGAGACGATGGTCGCCGATCCGTCTATCGAGGAAAGTTTAGACGCGCTGCGAGCCGAACATGAGGGAGAGGACGACGATTTTATCTGCCGTCGGTATATGCAGAATATCGGACGCGCCGCTTCGGAAGAATCTTATCACGAAAACCAGGTCAGTTTCCTGTGGGTGAAAAATATCTGGTATCCCGATACCGCGTTCAATCATCCCATGAAAAATTATAAAGATTTCAAGAGTTTTCTGGGAATCAAAGACAACGGTAACTTTATCAGCGAAACTTTTTACAACGAGATCACAGCCAATTTGCAGAGCGAACTGAAAGAGCCCAACGGATACTTTATCCTGATCGTCGTATCCATCGGCACGATGTTCCTTTCGCAGTTCGTTATGTCCAAGAGCCAGAAAGCGCAGAACGAATTGCAGACGGCAAACGGACAGGGCGCAAAGACGCAGAAGATCATGATGATCGTCATGCCGATCATGTTCGGTATATTCTCGTTCATGTACAGCGCGGCGTTCAGTATTTACATGATCGTAAGTTCGGTGTTCGGTATTTTAAGTTCGCTCGGCACCAACTTCATCATCGACAAAAAGTATAAAAAACTTGAAGAAAAAGAACTTCAGGAGAAATATAACAGGAGGATTCCGCAAAGCGCGAAGAGCGAAGTCATCACGCGGAATGAAAAGAAAAAGAGATGAAAGAGTACGAATTCATCGGCAAATCGGTCGAAGCGGCCGTGGAGGAAGGGTTAAAATCCCTGAATCTGAGCAAAGAAGAGGCGGAAATAACCGTACTGGAAGAGGGGAAAAAAGGGCTGTTCAAATCCACGCCCGCGAAAGTGAAGATCTGTAAAAAGATGACGGACGGCGAACGCGCGGTCGAATTTCTCGACGGCATCATGGAACTTTTGAATATTCCCGCGACCAACGAACTTGTCGAAAACGAAGAAAACACCAAGATCAACGTGATCACGACCAGCACGTATTCGGTCATCGGACACAGGGGCGAGATCCTCGATTCCCTGCAGGTGCTCGCGGGCGCGGTCGCGAATATCGGGCGCGAAGAGTACAAGCGGGTGGTGGTCGATTGCGAAAATTACCGCGAAAAGCGCGAAGATACGTTAAAGCGCCTCGCGCAGAAACTGGCTGAAAAGGCCGTGCGCACGGGCAGAAAGGTTTCCATCGAACCGATGAGCCCCTACGAGCGCCGAATCATCCATTCGGCGCTGTCCGAGTCCACCGAGGTCAAGACGGTGAGCGAAGGAAAAGAACCCAACCGCTTTATCGTGATCGTGCCCAACAATCTGCGCCCCGGCGCGGACAGGCCCTTCAGAAGCGACAGAAGGGACAACCGCGGCAGAGACGACAGAAGATTTAACCGTGACAGGAGAGACGATAGGCGCGACTTCCGCGGCAGGGACGACAACCGCGGGGAAGGCCGCGACAACCGTGATTTCCGCGGTCGAGACGATAGACGCGGCGGAGACAGACGGGACAGAGGGCCCCGCCCCGAAGGCAGGCCGCAAGCCAAGCGCGCCCCCTTCTTCGGCACCTACCTCGGCAACAGCAACAAAACCGCCGACGACGCGGCCCCCGAAAAAAAAGACGAAGAATAAATTTTTAATAAAAACCCCCTTCCGTGATTATCGGAAAGGGGTTTTTATATTGACAAATTTTCCCGGTTATGATATCATGAAAATGCGACACAATTCAATATTCCTGACAGGAGTACAACTATGCGATTTTGTACTTCCTTTTCCTGTTAGGGAGAATTGTGTCGCAACAAGCGAGGTACATTTTCGGGGTGTGTCTCACTTGTTGAGGCACACTTTTTTTTATGCAAGGAGAAATTGTTATGCAAATGAAAAACTATGAAGATAAACGTATCTTCAAACAGTTGGCTTGGGCAAAGAGTGGGTATACCATTTTTACGATTTTAATTTTTTTAATATTTATAGGAGCACTTATTTCTACTCTTATAGGGAAGACAGTTTCTTATATTTCATGGTGGTTATATATATATTTATTGATCACTTCTATAATCGGTTGGATGATTTCAAATGTTAAGCCAATAAATGAAAACTTGACGAAAAAGCAAATGCAAAATATAGAAGAAAGAGATATAGAAACGAAATTTTGGAATGCGGAAAAAAAACTTTTTATTTGGTCAATTATAGAAAGCGTTTTTATTCTTTGGTATCTATTTGGAATGATTGGTATAATCTTTTATTTATTTTTTGATTATATATTCGCGTTAGTGTTAATGTTAGCCTTTTTACTGTTTTTCCCTAAACTCATTGCCGCTATTTCTTGTTTTCGCGCGTATTTATATGTAAGGCAAGAAAATAAAAAAAATCCTCCTGATTATGTAATTCAGGAAAAGCAAAGAAAATTATTGCAAGAAAAAGAGAAAAACAGTCAGACAGCCGCGAATTTAATTTTAAAAACAGGAAAATTATTTTTTGTAAAATATTATATATATTTGCAAAATTATTCGGAATCCGATTTAATGGATATCGTAAAAGAAAACTATTCCGAAGAAATCAAAACGCAGAAAATTCGGGCGGGTAAGGAAATTTTTCGGTTGGGCTTGCATAAAAATGCTTTACAACAAATTGTTTCGGATACAAACGGCTCTGTTGACGAAAGAACAAAAGATATGGCAAAAAAACTGTTAAATAAATAAAAAAGGAGATACTTATGCAAATCAAACAAGGAGATTTTTTCAGAGGAACCACGATTCAGGATTGCTGTTCACAGGCGTTCGGCTGCGACGCGCTACCAATGAGAGCGTATTTTATACCGAAAACAGTCCGTGAACGCTACGGGGATCATTATTATGCCTGGTTTGTTTTTATGGACGGAAGCGTAAAAAATAATTGGAGCAATCAGTTCATTGCAAAATCGCAAATTATTCCGTTTTTAAAAGTCCCTGCCGAAAGAGATTGCATTTTTGAAGCGTACAGCGGCTTGCAAGCCGATATGACCAAACATGAGAAAGATCCGTTGGGCGAAGAAAGAATTGCTTTTCAGCGCGTCAAAGGTTATAATGGAAAAGTTGTAGGCTATCGTTTCGAGGGCGTCTATAAAATAACCCGCACAATCTATGAAGACGGAAAATTTATTGCACGCATTCATGAAAAGACGTCAGATATTTTTTCACTGTAAATATTTACGGTAATTGTACGAATTATGTAAATTATAACAGACTTATTTAAAAATCAGCGCAGGAATTTTTTCAACTGCGCTGTTTTTTTGTCATTATAGGGTGCATAGCGAAGTTGTATATCGATGGCGGTGCTTTTTTCCACGATGCTCTTGACGTGGGAAAAGGCAAAAAACCCGCGTTCGCCGTGGTAGGCGCCCATGCCGCTCTCCCCTACGCCGCCGAAGCCCATGCGCGTGGTCGCAAGGTGTATGATGGTATCGTTCACGCAGCCGCCTCCGAATTGGATCTCGCGCAGGATTCTTTGTTTCAGATCGCTATCTTTTCCGAAATAATAGAGCGCGAGCGGCGTCGGATGATGTGCGATCGCCGCGGCGATTTGTCCGTAACTTTCAAACTCGATGACGGGTAGAACAGGTCCGAAGATCTCCTCGCTCATAACTCTGTCCGTAAACGTTACGCCGTCGAGAACGGTCGGCGCGATCTTCAAAGCGCTCTCATCTGAATCTCCGCCGAACACGATTTTATCGGGCGCGACGAGCGACAAGATCCGTGCAAAATGCTTTGCGTTAACGATTTTCGGATAGTCGGGATTTGTGAGCGCGTTTTCGCCGTACATGTTGATGATGTGCGTTTCGAGCGCCTCCAAAAACGCCGCGTGTACCGACCTGTGCACGAGAACGTAGTCGGGCGCGACGCAAGTCTGCCCCGCGTTTAAGAACTTTCCGAACGCGATTCGTTTGGCTGCAAGCGGTATATTTGCGTCTTCGTTGACAATGCAGGGGCTTTTGCCGCCGAGTTCCAGAACAACGGGCGTCAAATTCTTTGCCGCGGCTTCCGCGACGACGCGGCCCGTGGAAGAACCGCCTGTAAAGAAGATCATGTCGTATTTTTGTTGGATCAGTTCGGTGTTTTCCGCCCTTCCTCCCAGGATCACGGCGATATGATCGGGATCGAAGGTTTCTTTGAGCAAGTCCGCGATCACCTGCGCTGTCTTCGGCGCATAGGCGCTCGGCTTTACGACGGCGCAGTTGCCTGCCGCGATCGCATCCGCCAAAGGCGCCAGAGTGAGTTGAAAGGGATAGTTCCAGGGACTCATGATCAGAACGACGCCGTAAGGAGCGGGATAGGTATAACTTTTTGCTTTGAATTGCGCAAGCGGCGTTTTAACGCGCTTTTTCGCGGCGAACTTTTTTAGGTGTTTCAGCTGAAAGGAGATCTCCTCCTTTACCATGCCGATCTCCGTCATATAAGCCTCTGCAGGGCTCTTATTTAAGTCCGATCTGAGGGCTGCGAGTATTTTATCTTCCCACGCGTTTACGGCGGCGAGAAGGGCTTTTAACGCCTTGATTCTCGATGAGACCGGAAAAGTGTTTCCTTTTTGAAAGTACAATTTTTGTTTTTGTACCGTTTCTTGTATATTCATGATTTTTTCCTTATGAATGCAGAAAGATTTGGCATTCCTTGTCCATATTATAAGATCGATTTATAGAATTGTCAACATAATGTGGATAATTTCTTTTTTTGAACATAAAAACAGCGCCAAATTTGAATTAGGGCGCTGTTTTTATGTTATATTACTTGGCGCATAGAAGATTTATGCGCGTTCATTAAAAAAGTAGCCAGAGAATCGGAAATAATATCTGACATTTTATAAACTAAATTCAGGCGCGTGAGATTCAGTAAAGAATAATTAAAGAGCGACTTTTCTGCGACGATGCCCATAATGCTTACGTCTCCCACCGCAGGAAGTTTTTTATTGGCGCCAAGACCCGGTTTTAACCCTTTATTATTGATTTTGATCAAACCGATGTCTCCCGCGGCGCCGACTGCCGCATCTACCGCAATGATTTTACTATTCGGGTGCGTCTCTTTTAAAAATGCGTTCAGATATTTTACTTCTTTTGCGGTCACGGGTTTTTTAAGCGTCCCGTAGACGAAACACCCTTTATAGCAGTTTTTGCTTTGCAGCATGGTCCCGCAGACAGGTCCCAGACTGTCTCCGATCGCAAGATCGCTGCCTATGCAAAGTATTACAGGCGGTGCTTCGTTTGTTCCTATATACGCGTTCAGTGCCATCAATATACCCGCGCCAGCCATCTTGTTGTAGATATTGAATGAATATTCCATTTGCGTCATTCTCCGTGTGTGCGTTGATACTACTTTATTGACAAATTCACGTCGATTTATACCTTCTACGCGGTTTAATTTATCCACAAATTGTGCACATAGTGTGGATAAGTGCATTTTTCAAATATTGCATCTAATGTATTTTGTGTTGATAACTAGCGTAAGAGGGGTTTATTTATTTGCGTACTTTGTTTTTTAAACTTTATATTTATGCGTTTATATTGTGACAGAAAATTTTTAGTTGCGTTTATGACTTTTAAAAAAAGCCTCTCAGACGATTTGAGACAGAATAATTTTATTTTTTTGAAAAATTTCCGACCTAAAATCTTCTGTTTTTTCAGATAAAAACCAGGTAGTTTATCTGAAATATGATAAAATATGTATAGTTTCAATAAAGGAGACTGCTTGGAATCTATTTACTATTAAAGAGAAATTTATCTGTTTCACATGAAACGTGGCCTTGATAGTCTAAATTAATGTTTCATATGAAACATTAATTTAAGGGCGAGCGCGTGCATAACAGTTGGTCAAAGCAATGTTTCACGTGAAACATTGCTTTGACCGGGGAAGTTTCATATGAAACATTTTAGAGGTTAAAAAAGGGTCGTTTTTGATGGGTGCATAATGATTTCGTGTGTAAATTTATGATAATTCGGTAAAAAATTAGCAAGAATTCAATTATTTTTCAAATAATCCTTGTGTTTTTTTTTAGGATATGGTATGATAGAATCCACAGGAAAATATTCTTGCTGTTACGGAACGGCAAATAGTTTTTGCGGCTTTGATTGCCCTGCTTTTATAAATAGCGTATGAATATGTGCCGATTGTTTGCGGGCGCTGTAACATGATTTATGAAATAAAATAGCGCTAATTTACTATTTCATTATAAATTGGTAATAAACGGGAATCGATAGGCGGCTGATATTTTATCTGTTAAGTTGGCACATACTGAATAGTGCGAAAGTCAACCCTATTTTATGTAAGGGAAGCATTTTTCTTCCCCTGTATATATATAATAAGGAAAGTTGATTAAACGTCGGTAAAACAGTTCATAATTTTTCGGCGGGAATTCAAATAGAAAAACAAGTTATAAAACGGACTTTTAAGGAGTAATTGAATGAACAAATCATCGAAAATTCTTCTCTGGGTGGTGCTTGGGGCGGTGATCCTCCTATTGGGGATTACGCTTTTTACGAGCTTTTACAGCCCTGCCACAGAAATCAAATTTTCTGAATACGAAGAAAAGATTGCCAATGTTGATGCAAGCGAGAGGGTTACAACGATTGTCGTGGACGATTATATTTATAAAGGATATAATGCGAACGGCAAGTACATTTTCTTTGCGTACGGCGACCGCGGCGATTACACCGCGCAGAAACTCGACGAATGGACGGGGAAATATCCAGGTTTCAAATATACCTACACCGATCCCAACGCGGGCAGTTTCTGGTCGTATCTGATTCCTTTCTTCGGGATCATTCTCGTGTGCGTGGTCTTCTATCTCATCATACGCCAGACGCAGGGCGGAGGCAGCAAGGCGATGAGCTTCGCAAAATCCAAGGCGCGTGTCAATTCCAATATTAAGGTGCGTTTTGCAGACGTCGCGGGAGCGGAAGAGGAAAAGGCGGAACTTGCCGAAGTCGTCGAGTTTTTAAAATCTCCGAAAAAGTTTTCCGATCTGGGTGCAAGGATTCCGAAGGGTATTCTGCTCGTAGGCCCTCCCGGAACGGGTAAAACGTTGTTTGCCAAAGCCGTCGCGGGCGAAGCGAACGTTCCTTTCTTCTCGATAAGCGGCTCCGACTTCGTGGAAATGTTTGTCGGTGTCGGCGCGTCGCGTGTGCGCGATCTGTTCGACGCGGCGAAAAAGAGCCAACCCTGTATCATCTTCATCGACGAGATCGATGCCGTCGGCCGCCAGAGAGGCACGGGCCTCGGCGGAGGTCACGACGAACGCGAACAGACCTTGAACCAACTGCTCGTGCAGATGGACGGTTTCGAGACCAACGAAGGCATTATCGTCATGGCGGCGACCAACCGCGCGGATATCCTCGATCCCGCTCTCCTTCGCCCGGGCCGTTTCGACCGTCAGGTCTACGTCAACCTGCCCGATGTGCGCGGCAGAGAGGCGATCTTGAAAGTGCATTCCAGAAATAAGCCGATGGCTCCCAACGTCAACTTCAAAATACTTGCGAGGATGACGAGCGGGTTCTCGGGTGCAGATCTGGAAAATCTTTTGAACGAGGCAGCTATTCTCGCCGCCCGTGCGAATAAAAAACTCATCGGCAATAAAGAATTGTACGAAGGCATCAACAAGGTGCTCGTCGGGCCGCAGAAAAAGAGCCGCCTTGTCACAGAGTCGGATAAACGCATCACCGCTTATCATGAGGCGGGGCACGCGATTCTGGCACGCCTTTGCAAGAACTGCGATCCCGTACAGGAAGTTTCCATCATTCCCCGCGGCATGGCGGCAGGGTATACGATGACGCGGCCCGACAGCGACGACAACCATATGAGCAAAGATAAACTCAAAGACATCGTCTGCATGACCTTGGGCGGCCGCGTGGCGGAAGAAATCGTCATCAAGGACGTGTGCACGGGCGCTTCGAGCGATTTGCAGAAAGTGACGGAGATCTCCCGCAAAATGGTCACCGAATGGGGTATGAGCGAAAGAGTCGGTCTTGTCACGTACGGTTCGGACAATCCGATCTTCCTCGGCAGGGATATGGAAGCCCACAACTCTTACAGCGAAGAGACCGCGAACATGATCGACGAGGAAGTTCACAAGATCATAGAAGAGGCACACGCCCGCGCGACCAAATTACTGACGGAAAAACGTTCCGTGCTCGACAACATGGCAAGACTTTTGATCGAACGCGAAACCATTTATACGGACGAAGTGGATATGCTGATGAACGGCGAGCCGCTGGAAAAGATCAACGAATATATGGACACCAAGGAAAAAGCCGCACAGGAAAATCCTTTCAAGAGGTACGACGCCCCGACGGAAGAAAAAAAGGACGAAGATCCCTTTGAGGACGAAAACGGCGAACGGAAACACTGATCCACGTGACAAAAACGACCGCGGGGAGCGCCGATGCGCTCCGCCGCGGAACATAAATTGACGAAAGCGGTGAAAGAATGGGAAAAATAGTTTCATTTTCAAATCAGAAGGGGGGCGTGGGTAAGACGACGACTTGCGTGAACATGGCGGCGTATATCGCCGCAGAGGGCAAAAAAGTGCTCCTCGTGGACATGGACCCGCAGGGCAACGCCACCACCGGGCTGGGCTTTTCCAAAAGTTCGCTCGAACAATCCATTTACAGCGTCCTCATCGACGACGAAAAGGCATTGGAAAACATCATGCCCACGGAAGTGGAAAATCTCGACCTTTTGCCTTCCAACATCGATCTCGCGGGCGCCGAAGTCGAACTGGTCTATAAAAAGAACCGCGAACGCGTACTGAAGAACGCTCTCGAAGAGATCCGTTCGCGGTACGATTACATATTGATAGACTGTCCGCCCTCGCTGGGACTTCTGACCATCAACGCGCTCGCGTGTGCGGATTCGGTCATCATTCCCATTCAGAGCGAATATTACGCTTTGGAGGGACTGAGTCAACTGATGAATTCCATCAGCCTCGTGAAACAGCATCTCAACGCCGGTCTGGAAGTGGACGGCGTCGTCCTCACCATGTACGACAGCCGTTCGCTCATTTCCAAGCAGATCGCCGAAGAGATCAAAAAATTCTTTACAAAGCGGCTGTTCGAGATCGTCGTGCCCCGCAACGTGCGGTTGGTGGAGGCTTCCTCATACGGCAAGCCTATCATGATGCACGATCCCAAATGTACGGGCGCCCGCGCCTATAAAGCGCTGACGCTGGAATATCTGGCAAGACAAAGCAAATGAGTTTTCGTCCGTTCAGGCAGAAAAATCGCATGAGGTAATTATGAAAACGAACAGAGGATTAGGAAGGGGGCTTTCGGCACTCTTTTCGGATACGGAAGAGGCGTATGAGAACGCAGCGAAATCCTTTACCAGGGAGAACGCGCAGGAATTTCCCGAAGACATCAAGGGGCTCATCGAGGTGGACATCGATCTCGTAAAACCCAATCCCAACCAGCCGCGAAAGCATTTCGATGAAGACGCTCTCAACGAACTGGCGGATTCCATCAAAAAACACGGGCTGATCATGCCCATCGTCGTCAATAACATGATCGGCGGGCAGTACATGATCATCGCCGGCGAACGCCGTTACCGCGCCGCGAAGATCGCGGGCAAAAAGCAGATTCCCGTCGTCATCCGCTCCTACACCGACCGCGAGATCAAGGAAATTTCCCTGATCGAAAACCTGCAGAGGGAGGATCTGAATCCCATCGAAGCGGCGAATGCCATGAAACAGCTGATGGACGAATATAAACTCACGCAGGAGGAACTCGCGGAACGTATCGGCAAATCCCGCCCCGCGGTCACGAACACGCTCCGTCTGTTATCCCTTTCCCGCGAGGTCATCGAACTCGTCGCCTCGGGTAAACTCAGCGCTGGGCACGCCCGCGCGCTCATCACGCTGCCCGAAGACGCGCAGTATAAACTCGCGATCGACGCCATCAAGGACGGCCTGTCCGTCCGCGACATCGAACGCAGTGTGAGAGAATATTTTTCCTCCGCCGAAGAGTTGGACGAAAAGCGCGAAAAGAAGAAGATGCAGGTTTCTCTCGAACTCAAAGACATGATCGAGCGGATGAAACACACCTTCAAAACCAAAGTGAGCCTGATCGGCAACGACAGAAAGGGCCGCATCTATATCGACTATTACAACACAGACGACCTGGACCGCATCAGCGAGATCATCGACCTGGTCGAGCGTCAGGAAAAAAGATAAAAAGGTCCCCGCCGCTTTTCTTGCGGCGGGGATTTTCTTTATATATAATATATGTCGCGCGCGTGCGCGCGGAAGAAAAGAGGAGGGGTCAGTCCTTTTTTTCCTCTTCGGGTTCGGGTTCCTCGGGCGACTGCGGCTTGGGCTCTCGCATTTCCTGCAAACTTTTAAAAAGCATCATCAGCACGAAAAACAATAGGGCGAGCACGGCTTCGATAATCACGTACACCGGCTTGAACCAGACGACGGACGGGATGATGAATGCCAGAAGCAGCGCGCAGAGCACTGTGCTGACGATGCGCAGCGTTTTGAACATTTTTAAACCTCTCTTTTTTTATTAAGTTCATTATATCATACAATCGAGGAAATGGCAAGTTTGCGTCGTATAGTGGTACGAAAATCGCCGACAATACTATATATAGCGTTGTCGAAAAAGAATGAAAAAAAAGCGGAAAAATCGCAAAAAAGTGCGAAAAAAACGTTGACTTCCGTGGCGGGATATGATATTATAGGCAAGCTGTCAAACGAGAGCGGCAGACACCATAAAACATACGAAAATGCTTGCAAAAGTTTTTTGAAAAAATTCAAAAAAACAGTTGACAAAAATTTGTAGATGTGATATGATAGTCAAGCTGTCAAACGAGGCGGACAAAATCATAACGAAGCGCAAAACTTCGACAAAAGTTTTTCAAAAACTTTGAAAAAAGTCGCGAAAATCAGTTGACAAAAGATTTGCAATATGGTATGATAGTCAAGCTCACTCGTTGAGAGAGCTCCGAACGAAGTTCGGACAAGCGATGCTTAAAAATTGAATAGAAGGAAATGAATTAAAAATTACTATTTTTAAAAAGTTTCTGTCAATTAACTTTTGAGTACACAAAAGTACCAAAAAGAACAGTCAGCAAATAATAACGTTAGAGCCGTTGTTCGAAAGAACAGCTTTAAACAATTAAACTTAAGAGTTTGATTCTGGCTCAGGATGAACGCTGGCGGCGTGCTTAACACATGCAAGTCGAACGGAGTAAGAAAGCTTGCTTTTTTACTTAGTGGCGGACGGGTGAGTAACGCGTGAGCAATCTGCCCATACCAGGGGAATAACACATAGAAATGTGTGCTAATACCGCATAAGACCACAGAGAGGCATCTCTCAGTGGTAAAAGATTTATCGGGTATGGATGAGCTCGCGTCCCATTAGATAGTTGGTGAGGTAACGGCCCACCAAGTCTGCGATGGGTAGCCGACCTGAGAGGGTGATCGGCCACATTGGAACTGAGAAACGGTCCAGACTCCTACGGGAGGCAGCAGTGGGGAATATTGGGCAATGGAGGCAACTCTGACCCAGCAACGCCGCGTGAGTGATGAAGGTCTTCGGATTGTAAAGCTCTGTGATGGGAGACGAAGAAAGTGACGGTATCCCAATAGCAAGCCTCGGCTAACTACGTGCCAGCAGCCGCGGTAATACGTAGGAGGCAAGCGTTATCCGGAATGACTGGGCGTAAAGGGTGCGTAGGTGGCTTGGCAAGTTGGTAGCGTAATTCCGAGGCTCAACCTCGGCGCTACTACCAAAACTGTCAGGCTCGAGTGCAGGAGGGGTAAGTGGAATTCCTAGTGTAGCGGTGGAATGCGTAGATATTAGGAGGAACATCGGTGGCGAAGGCGACTTACTGGACTGTAACTGACACTGAAGCACGAAAGCGTGGGGAGCAAACAGGATTAGATACCCTGGTAGTCCACGCCGTAAACGATGTATGCTAGGTGTAGGGGGTATCGACTCCCTCTGTGCCGACGTTAACACATTAAGCATACCGCCTGGGGAGTACGGCCGCAAGGTTGAAACTCAAAGAAATTGACGGGGACCCGCACAAGCAGCGGAGCATGTGGTTTAATTCGACGCAACGCGAAAAACCTTACCAGGACTTGACATCGAGTGAAAGCCTAAGAGATTAGGCCCTCCTTCGGGACACGAAGACAGGTGTTGCATGGTTGTCGTCAGCTCGTGTCGTGAGATGTTGGGTTAAGTCCCGCAACGAGCGCAACCCTCATATACAGTTGCCAATATTCAGTTAGGAACTCTGTATAGACTGCCGTGGTTAACACGGAGGAAGGTGGGGATGACGTCAAATCATCACGGCCCTTACGTCCTGGGCTACACACGTGCTACAATGGCTATTACAAAGAGCTGCTATACAGTAATGTTGAGCGAATCTCATAAAGATAGTCTCAGTTCGGATCGTGGGCTGCAACCCGCCCACGTGAAGTCGGAGTTGCTAGTAATCCCGAATCAGCATGTCGGGGTGAATGCGTTCCCGGGTCTTGTACACACCGCCCGTCACGCCATGGGAGTTGGGAGTACCCAAAGTCAGTGACTTAACCGCAAGGGGAGAACTGCCTAAGGTAATACCAATGACTGGGGTGAAGTCGTAACAAGGTAGCCGTATCGGAAGGTGCGGCTGGATCACCTCCTTTTAGGGAGAATAGATTAGCATTAAAAGCTGATAGCTAATCCATTTTCAGTCGATACAGAAACTTTCATTTCCTTTCTATTCGTTTTTAATACAAAATTTGCTCCGATTTCGGAGCATTATTTTTGTAATTCGCAAAATTATTTTTCGCAAATGCGGAGAAAGTACGGGGGTATAGCTCAGCTGGTAGAGCACCTGCCCTGCAAGCAGGGGGTCAGCGGTTCGAACCCGCTTACCTCCACCATTATGGGCTCATAGCTCAGCTGGTTAGAGCACACGCCTGATAAGCGTGAGGTCGGTGGTTCGAGTCCACTTGAGCCCACCAAGCAACGCAAGTTGCGAGGGGTTATTGTGGGCTTTGCCGACGTAACCCGTAAAAAAACGCGTTTTCCGACTCTGTCGAGAAGGAAGGTTGCGGACAAGTAGATTGACAACTGCATAGCAATAAAAAAGAAATAGTACAGAAGGCAAAGAAAAATAAAAAAAAGAGCTAATTGGTTAATACGAAAGTATGCGAAATTAAGCACCGGAAGGA
>ERZ1106923.30-NODE-30-length-71812-cov-17.468372_pt1 | contig 71812 bp, 94 predicted proteins | sample MGYA00403657_ERZ1106923 | MGnify/ENA primary metagenome ERZ1106923 (study PRJEB35170, sample SAMEA104062425) | human gut metagenome | biome: human gut; feature: human-associated habitat; material: faeces | place: Denmark | collected 2012-06-19 ...
TCGTTCTGCGGTAGTCCACGGCAATGCCGATGGTCTCAGCCTCTCTGGGGTTGATACCGGCCTCCTAGCAGTGAAATCTACGATAGAAACCATACCTTCAGCTCCTTCAGCGTGAAACCACGTCCCATGCGGGTCTTCATGTTGTACTTCTGCGTGGTGCAGTGCACGACGGGACGCAGGAGTCCGCAAGCGGGGCGAGGAGCGATGGCAGCGGCCTTCTCCTTGCGGAGCAGTCTGCGGCGTCTCTTCTGTCCAGCCTGATCGAACCAGGTCTTCACACGCTTATCCCAATCCTTCTTGAAGTGGGCATTAGGCAAAACGTTGTTGTGCTTCATTTAGAACGTATCTACGGACCGGTTAGACGTCGATGCGCGCGAAGCGAAACGGAATGCTCAGAACCTACCAAGGACAGTTATTCTTGAAGAGAAGAGAACCACTCGTAGAATTCCACAAGGAGAGGCGAATTCTTGAAACCAGAGGGACCGAAATCGAGACTATTTCCTCTCCTCTTCAGATTTGATAGAAAGCACTTGAGTTTCCACCCTCTGCCGCGTAATCATGACAGAAGACAACCACAACCTGTCGATGGACTGCTTCAATCCATATATCCACAGCCTTCTCGCGCGTTCCTTCGAATCGTAGGATATCTAGATTCCCGCGTTGTTACGCTCGTAGGGAGAATTATTCAAACGCGGTGACGGCAAACCAGAACGGAGGTTCGCTCTCCTGCCCGATTGTGAGCTGTAGGGCTTCGTATCGAGTTCTCGAAAGAACGAGACCACGACTACGCCGATCTGCTGGTGCACGTGTACTGCTGGAAGGAAATCGAAGAGTGGTCTTGCATTCGCGCCGTCACGTGTAGCTGCAATGTGCAAGACTACATCACAGAAGAGTTGGGGAACATCCTGAGCGATGTGAAGGCAAACGGAGTGGATATCGCGCTGCGCGTCACGAAGGAGGACTTCGCCAAGGGCGGTGATGCCTATCTTCGCAAGGTGGCCTCGCTGCAGCAGTACATTCTCGGCGCCCCATTCCACAAGTACTTCCAGGAGCTGCTGTCGGGTAGTCTCGCGGGATTGCAGCCGAAGATCATGCACTTCTTTTCCAACGAAAGCATGTAGGCGCCGTCGCTCCCCACCATCTCTAGTGTGATCGTGCCCAAAGCCAGCAGCGTCTCGGTCGTGTTCACCATCGCGGAAGATGAGGACACGGACCGCTCTCTCATGCAGGTGTTCCTGCTCGAGTTCAGCGAGGCGAAGCGCACGGTCGCGGGGGGACCCTCCGTGAACTTCGCTCGCGAGGAGCCGGTGGAATTGAGGGGCTTAGGCGTCCCCAAGCCCTCTGTCGGCTATCTTGTTTTTTGTGGGCGTGGGTGGGTGCGGTGATGGTGTAGCGTTCAACCAGGAGCACGTTGCGAAGGGCCGCCTGGATGACGTGTGTCAGTTAATGACGTCGTTCCGCTTCCACCTCGACTACCACATCAAATCGTCGAAAACGTATCTGCACGGCAGAATGCGAAACCGCGCCGAGCAGTGGAAGAATTGTGGCGTGTGCTTCCGAGCTGTGATCTGTAGTGCTTCGCGAGGCGCACTTCGAGGAGGAGAACGTGGTGAAGACGACGGCGAGTGGAAAGACATTTGTGAAGTAGTGTGTACTAGTTGAGGGTTTGTTGCGTAACCGAAACGGAGAAACAGAGAAACGGCTCCAAACGAAACGAATCGAACCCCACAGACTTCATTCTTCCCAGGCGTATCCTCCTACATGGAAAGCGGACATGTCGTTTCATAAGCCCATTTCTCCTGTAGTGAAGGCGCGGTGGGGATCATGTCTAGGAATACAGTCGGCTTCTCGTCGAAGAAGAGCTCGACGTTGTGCGTGCATTGGAATGGAAATCTCATCGAATAGTGCCCGATCAACACAATCGCCGAAACGCAAATCGAATCCTTGGACGTTTGTCATGAAGTGGGTTGCAGTATCCTGTGTTGAACACGAAGACAACCAAATCGCTGGGAATCCAGTGTCACACGCCCATTTGCTGGGACAGCACAGGCAAAACGTGTTCTTTCCTGTCTCTTCTGACGCGTAGTTTCTTCTTTGTCAACATCGATCACGAGGTTTGCTCCTACGAGGAGCAGGGCTGCGGTTTTCGCCGGAAAGACGTTTTCAAAGGTCCCTCTCTCGAGGTTCGTCAGCTCCTGTATTCTACTGTGAAATCCGTTCTCTACGCCTGTGGTCACGATGGTCTCTTCTTGTGGGAGACGAAACCCGAAGGGAAGTGCGTGCACCTGTGCGCCATTCCAATGTGTATCACGGATAGACTGGATTTTCCCGTTTCCTGCATGTGCAGCATTCTGGAGGACACCGTTTTGGTCGCCGGCACTCCGGATGGTGCACTCTACTTCTTCGACAGCACTGATCAGTACGCGCCGGTCTCTGCGTTCACTGTAGGTACATCCAAATGGACTGTCTCCACCTTCACAAGGCAGCCGTCACTGCATTGCAATTCGTCCCCGTATCCATTTCCATGCTTGCTCATTCCAAGTCCACGCATATCCTCGCATCAGCCAGCACCGACTCCTCCATCCAACTCATCGACGTCTCATTGCTCTCCTCCTCCTCTCTCTCCCTCTCCTCTCTACCCACATCAACACTCCAGGGTCACGAGGGCGAGATCACGTGTCTGACCTCCTCTCCCGACGGAACCCTTCTCGTTTCCGGCGGTCGCGACCACACCATCCGTCTCTGGAGCCTCCTCACCAACAAGTGTCTGCGCTTCGTGGAGGACCCCGGCAACGCCAACTCCAAACACAAGGGCAGCATCACCTCGCTGCACTTCCGCGGGGATGAGCTGATTTCCGCGGGGATGGATGGCTGCGTGAAGTGCTTCCGGGTGGGGGCCACCCAATCTCCACGCGACGAGGAGGCGTGTCTGTCGCTGGACGCCTTGCTAAACTGGGGCGCCGAGGACGCGAGCGAGCCGCGCGTGGAGGACAAGTTGGAGTGGAGTGTGACGCTCTTGCCCAGCAGTGGGATTGCGCAGTGCGCGTTCAGCGCCGTGACGGATCGAGTGCTTGTGAGCAGCGACGACCGCGAGGTGGCGGTGTTCGACGCCTCCTTCGCGCACTGCTTGCTCTCGCTGCAGAGTCCCAACGGTGGGATCACCTCGATTCGACTCGACCGTCAGTGCCACTTGCTTGTGGGCAGCGACGACCACACCATCCTCGTCTATGACACCGCCACCGACGCCCTGCTGGCGCGTCTGCCACAGCCCACTGCCGTGAGCGCGATGGCGGCGTCGGGCAACTGGATCGTGACGCCGGGCGAGGCGTACCGCTTGCGTGTGCTGAACGAGCGTGGGGAAGAGAGCTATTCGTTGGTAGGACACACGGGGAGGGTGACGAGTGTGGCGATGAACGCGACGACCATCGTGAGTTGTGGGTACGACGTGCGTGTGGTGTGTGTGCGTGATGGATAGAGTCTCGTGACGATGCACTGCCTGCCCGCCGCCTCCGCCGAGGTGAAGCCGTCTTCGGCGCTCTCCTGCCACAAAGGCGTCGTCACCACCGTCGATCTGAGCGCCAACTGCAACGGACACTTCTTCGTCGCGTCGGGCGGCTCTGACTACTCCCTCGTCGTGTATCGCGTGTCGGGGAACGCGCTGAAGGTGCACTGGAGACAGGAGCACGCGCACGCTTCGGTGGTCACACGCGTGCTCTTCGGCGTGGGCATGGCGAGCGGCGTGGTGTACTCGGGCGCTAAGGACCACGTGATTCACCTGTGGTCGCTGAAGAACGGCGAGTGCGTGGGCTCGCTGGACTACCACCAGGAGAAGGTGGTCGATCTGTGCCAGACGCCGGACGGGCGTTTCTTTGTCTCCGCCTCCGCCGATCGAACGATCCTTGTGTACGATGTGAGCGCGGAGTTCCGCGTGGTGATGCGCGTGGAGTGTGGCGAGGAGCCCGCGTGCGTCGCGGTGGTGAACAATACGATTTGCTGCGGGTTTTGCTCGGGAGCCCTGCGTTTTTGGAGCCTTCCCTCCCTCGGTATTCTGTGTGATTGTTGTGTTTGTGGCAAACAGAGGAAAAGACAGATTCGCAGAAGAAGTCGTGTGTCAGCACCACATTCTCGCTCCCAAACGAGTCGACGGCGAGCTTCTTCATTTCCTCCTCATCGCGTCGCGTGTAGCGAGACGAGATGTGATTCAGCAACAAGCGCTTCGCTCCGCACTCCTTCCCGAAGGCACATGCCATGGCAATCGTGGAGTGTCCGTTCTGGACCACTTCCTTTTCCGTGATGTGCTCGCTGGAGAGAGGGGCGATGGTCGATTCGTGTACGAGAACGTCACAGTCCTTCAGCAGCGTCTTCATACTCCTCGCATCGTTCGTGTCGCCTAGAATCGCCACTCTCTTGGGCACATCAGCCGATGCGCAGCAAAACGATGGATCCAGGGGATTTATATGTGTTCCATCGGGCAGCACAACTACCTCGTTGCGATACAGCCGTTTTAGCACGTCTGTCTCCGTGATTCCCAACTGCCGCCACTCCCCTCCCTTTTCTTTGTACAACGCACGGACCCGTTCTGCATCCAACTTCTGACTCGCTGGAGAAGAATACACATAGCCAAAGCACTCCACACCGTGATGGAGCGGTCCCGCCCTTACACTCCCTATCGGAGACTACATATGACGGAAGACATGAAGGAGATACCGAAAAGAGATTCCAATAGCCGTCTTCTTCGGGCAAGAGAGGATGAACTGTAATCCGCTTGTCGCTGTACTCGATCCGATTTGGCGAGCTGCCCACGGATTGTAGACGGGGATCCTTTGCGTCCGCGTACAGTTCGTGCACGCGACACGGGAAACTGCACTTCACGTCGGTCAACTGAAACACCGCCTTCAGATACTGCGACAAGCCAGGCGGACCATACACATCGATGGGCTGCGACAGTCTGCCGCGATTCATACCGATGACCGACAAAAGGGATGGCAATCCGTAGATGTGATCGCCGTGCATGTGCGTGATGAAGATCTTGGAGAGACGGGTGGTTTTCAGAGTTAGGGGACAATCGCTTCCTCCCTGCTTCGCTCTTCTTTGCAGCACTTGGATCTGGTGTGTTGTTACTACGCCTCATTCTTTGGAGGGATGATCACGATCACCACAGTCGAACAGCCATTCTCCCGTGTTGGATCCATACTGGAGGAGGAGTGCGATGGACTGTGCTATGTGTGACGCAGAACTGGAGTGAATGACTTGCTCGGGCTAGCGTGGATCTCTGCGCTCCTGTTCCGAGGAATACAAGTGAGGCGGATCTCTGCATGCAGCAGAGAGGACAAGGGAGAACAAAGATGAAGAATGATGAACAAACACGGAACAGGAGGGAATAGAAGTGACTGTTCAGCAACCTTGGATTCAGCAGCACCTTGAACAGAACCAAGTAGCCGACAATACCGAAGGCATACGACGACAACAGCACTACGATGAACAGAAACGGGAACGAAAACCATTTCGGTGCGCATAGAGTGGCGACGAGGGGTTCATGAAGGAGAAGGAGGGGATGGAGAAGAAGTTGCAAATCGCGTGCACCGCAGCAGCAGCGAGGATACTACCCGTTCGGACATACACGTAGGACACGAGAATGCCGAAGAGCGTCGTGTAGGTGAACATAAAGACTGGGGATGAGAGAGAGGGAAATGACGCACGACAACGGAAAAAGGCCACCTGCACGGGCAGTCCACTGCGAATCTGATCCACGATGTGGTGGAAGTGGCCTATTCTAAGAGAGTGATCCGGAATCGCACATGAACCAAAGGCTATGGAAGAGATGAGGATGCTCTGGAACAGCGAGTACCCGCTGTGGAGAAGGAAGGTCATGATGCTTCCGCGATACAGCAGCTCCTCAAGGAGAGGCGCCTACGACATGAGAACGAGATACAGAACGCACTGCGAACAAGTTGCGCACGTCAATGAAGACATCAAAGCAGTAGTTGCACTCTCTCAGCAACGTGGAAAAGAAGGGCTGTTGCCTACAGTGAATTGGAAGTGCGAAAACACACCGAATCGCCGAAGAATAGTAGCAGTTCACGAGCGTGCCCGAGAAGAGAACGCAGATGTGAAACGAGGCCATGAGAATGGGCAACAACCAGTGCTTGTTGGTGAATCCCCACATTTCGAAGTTTGATATCTGCAGGTGATGGAATACATGCAACACGACCGTTTTGAAGCGAAGGAAGAGGTGATGCACGCCAATCACGCAAAGAACGAACAGGAAGAGGACGACGGTTCGGATCACAATCTACGATAAGATGGACGTCGAAATGGTGGCTACAATGCCGTGGTCATTGCGATCTCCCTCCTTGATCCGGTTCGGCACAAGATGCAGCAGCAGGGACAGCAGAACCGTCTCTGTGAACACGAGCACAATTTGCCACATGAAGCAAGGATTGTCTAACAAACCAAACGAAAGAGAAGAGTGTGCTGACTGAAACGTGAGGGAGACTAAATCTTCGCTAGAAGTGAGTCGTGGAAGGAATGGGTACCCTTTCTGTTCAAAATGCGCATTACCTTGTACTGCTTCACAATACGAGCGCTTCCCCTGTTCACAAGACTGTCGTTGTCCTTCACGTGGGTTCCCTAGACATTAGCGCCACTCGTCACCACCACCTTTGTTGAGCCGAAGGAGGAGAATCCCATGAGTTGCTGCATGTTGGCGCTCACGTCTTCACCTTCCTCGATTTCATACGCGTCATTCTGGACCGTGGGCTGTGTTTCTTTTGGCTCGGTTACGGGTTCTTCCTTTCTCTGCGCGGGCTCTTCCTTCTTCTTCTCCTTTTGCTGGGCAAGGTAATCGGAGTACTTGCTACACGATCAAGCCATTTCTTGTAACAGTTACACTTCACGTCCAAACTCATCTCGAATGCTACAGATTAGGGGTTGAAACAGCACCCACTATCGCGTTTCCTCCTTTTCTCGTCGTTGGTCTCTCCTATGACTCCTATCTCTCCTGTCGTAACTGGAGCTTCGACTCCGGCTCCGGCTGTGATGTCTCCTTGATCGATCACGACTATGACTTCTACAGTGTGAGGAGTGAATTGAGGTTGGACCGGTGGCTTCTTCGTGAGTTAGAGGACGGCATGATGGAAGGGAATGAGTGGAAGTGAATGAGGCTGTGAATGCAGAATAACCGCGATACATCGCTTCCGATTCAAATCGACTCCTTTGTAGTCCTCCTTTGCATTGAAGTCTGCCTTTTTGCAAACCAGAGTAGGGCAGATCGCATGGGTGAAGGGATTGTGTTGACGGAATGGTACCAATGGAGAGGTCCTGATTGATGCATAGGAAGGGAGACAATGAGGAGAAACCGCATTACATCTCCTACATCGACTTGGGGCTGGATCGGACTTGTCCCACGCTTATCGAGATGGTTCAGCGCGGAGAGATAGAGTCAGTGTCTATGGACATGCTTCTGCATATTGATATCAATCATTGCTGGTTTGTCTTCAATCCCGTTATTGACAAGAGGACGGGTGCTTATCATGGCCTTTTCGAACTGGCACCATTCTTGCTGATGCAGGTGTATAATTGGAGAGTCGTAGTGGTAGATGTGAGTCAGAGGAAAACGCTGTTTGTGAAGGGTATTGACTTAAGTGAAGTAAAGCACAACGAGATTGCTGATTTGAACGTGAATGGGGATCGTTGGGAAGGCGATGCGGTGAATGGAAAGCCGTGTGGCTGGGGCGTTTTCTACGATAGGGACAATCATATGACATATGAAGGATTCCGAATAATCAGGACGAACGTGTGCTATGGTCGCTCTTTCTTTGGGGATGTGGGTGGTGTCGAGTACGAGGGCGAGTGGTGTGAAGGAATGCGATGGTGGCGAGGCACTCAGTACGATCGAAAAGGCAGAGTGTTGTTTGACGGCAAGTGGCTGGATGACTATAGTCTAATTGACAACGCCGGAATGATAGTCGATGACAGTTGGGCCTATAATCGGATTGAGCGATTGATTGTGAGTGAAAACTCGTGCAACGAGTCGGAAGGAGGAGTGTTGGATTTGAGCTTTTTGACAGAGCTGAAAGAGTTGGTTGTGGGCAATCGTTCCTTCTTCTTCGTGGAGGAAGTGAGACTGATAGGGCTGGAACGAATCGAAACCATTCGTATTGGGGATGAGTGCTTTATGCAACACGGCGGTCGTTTCTATCTGAAGAACTGTCCTTCGCTGAAAGAGCTTTACATTTTCGGGAAATCGTTCAACCCCTATTGCGTGTGCGAGATTGAGGATATGGAGGCGTTGGAGACGATCCGGATTGGCAATCAAGAGAAAACGACGAACAACTTCGTATTTGCTTCATTGGTGTTGAAGAGTGTTTGATGAACGAGTGTGTGACGATTAGACATGCCGTCCCTCAAAATGTTCATCGCTGGTATGGGTGCATTCAATCTTTGCACTCACGTTGTGTTTGAGAGTGATCTCTCTTCATTCTCCTGATTGGATAGATCTGCCTGTGTTAGAGAAGCTATATTTGGGATGGAGCGCCTTCACATTCATGGATTGTGATGATTCAACGCTGATCATGCGGAGTATTGAAATGCATGTGAGTTTAAGTACAGACTTACCTAAACTCGATGCACTCGTTGCGTTTCCTCGAAAGGAGAATGGTAAGGAGGAGAATAATTCATCCTTCGCCTTCCCCCGAACTGTCGTTCTCGAAAGTGATTCTTCTCCTGTATCATGTGAGAATCAGATATACCTACACTCAGTTTTGTGGTTGCTCCCTATGCTTTCAGCAGGGTTAAGAAAAAGACTACCCACAGTTCAATCCTCTTTCCTATTATCACGCTTAGATATTTCTCGACCTCTTAGGCGCATTCTTCGTTCTGGAAGGGAAACGCAGCTGATTCTATCTTTCCTTGATTGTTGTCCCTGTTGTCCAAAAGATGAAGACGAACTAGCCGGATTGACTGTTTCTTCAACACAGTCGTTCATCCAAGACTCACTCTCAAACACTCCAATCCCCCATTCCCATCGCACTCCCAAACACGAGTCACCCTCACTCCATCACACAAACCCTAAATCAGCCCCATTTCGTCTCCAGAATTCTCGACAAAATCAGGAATACACTCATTTCCTCGAAACTCTGGAATGGCAAGATTCCTTCTTTCCATCCGTTTTCACGCACAAAGAAGAACTGGAATGCCCTCTATTGCGGATTTGCCCCAAAACGAACAAGGTGGCGAGTGGAACCCCGTTTCTGACGAATAGATGACTTGATGTCTTTGGACGTCAACCCCATGTCTCCGCTGAAGATGAAGTATATCAACATGCTGCGAGAGCGTGCCAAGGATCTTCTCAGCGCCTACAACTACCCGGACTACATTGTCAACGACATCAACTTGCTGCGTTTTGTACGTGGACACATGGTAGGTTCTGCGCGATCTGTTCACCGTAGTACGATATGGACGAAGCGTACGACGCCTTTAGCAAGATGCTGGTTTGGAGAAAGGAGAACAACATTGACGAATACTTTAAGAAGGTGGAGGAAGTCAATTTCGACGTGCACAAGGTCCCCTACGCGGAAGTGTTTGAACCGTTCGTCTTCCCAGCCTGTCTCACCCGTAGCATCTTCCACACGAACTACCATCACAAGAAGGATTTCGAGGGCCACATCATCGATATCCGTCTTCTGGGCTGTGTCGATGTGAAGGGTCTTCTTTCGCACTCCCTGAAGGAGTGGCTGGACTACAACATATACGTTCTGGTAGTTGCCGCGGTTTCGACTCACGCGCAGGAGTGGAGAATCTACACGCTCAACAAGTACAGCGCGGAAACGGGCGTGCTGCAGCGTTTGTGCTGCATCCAGGACCTGAAGGGCGTCGGCATGCACATGATCAGCCCGTAATGGCGCATCGTTCTCCTCATCCCTAGCTCGCTGATCACCTACCTGAAGGACATGACGAATATCACCTCCCATAACTACCCCGAGACGATGAACCGCTCGTTTGTCGTGAACGTTCCCGCGATCTTCTCATCGCTGTGGTCTCTCGCGAAGCCCGTGATGCACCCGCGTACCGTGAAGAAGGTGGTGATTTGCAAGGGCAACTACCACAGCAGTCTCTACAAGGAGATCCCGATCCAGAGTCTGCCCGTGATTGCTGATGAGCCGGTGTGACGTGTAGACCTATCTTGGCGGTATTTGCCAGTGCGAGGAAGGCTGCCTGAGCTGTTTGAAGAACGAAGACGTGTTTAGAGTGAGGGTTGAGACGATGTTGTCAATGTAGATTCCCGTGTCGTCCAAGCTGACGATTCCGGCGCATCTGAAGAAGGGGGAGAAGATCGAGTGGGACTGGAGGCTGGAGAGCGGCACCATTGACATTGTGGTGGGCTTCAAGGGCAAGGAGGTGTACAAGGGCGATCGCGTCACGTCGCACAAGTCGGAGTTCACGGCGGAGGAGGATGGCGTGCTGGAGTTCAACTTCGACAACAGCTTCTCGTGGGTGTCGGGAAAGACGGTGATTGGTTTGATGAAGATATCTGTTTAATGTTGCGGTGCCGTGTTTGTTGGGAGAGCAAGGCGGGAAATGGCGCTTCTAAACAACTCTTTGGAGCGCGATGAATTATCCTCGAGAAGAAGTCTCAGAGCCGGTCAGTCGCTTTAAAGAGCTCCCGCCGATGCCAGCGAACTGCTGCCAGTATTGCGGCAATGGTCCAAGCGTTTGCCTCGCCAGATGTCTCACGTGCGGAAAGTTCTTTTGCAACGGCACGGGGCTGAAAGAAGGGTCCCATCTCTCTGTCCATATGCGCGTCTCGAAGCACAAGTCGTTTCAAGTGTATTCAAACACGCTGACTCCTGGAATGATCCCGAAGTGCAGAGTGTGCGGCTGCACTAACGTGTTTGACCTTCGTTTGCTGAAGGATGCGCAGGGGACGATTCTCGGACTGGTATGTCTGGAGAAGTGCATCTCGTCCATGAAGCTGACCAACCCCGCCTACGCCAACCTGACCTACTCTCCCGTGATCACAAAGGAGGGCATTTGCCCCGAAATCATTCCCCTGGCTGGGCCCAATCCCAACGCGCCCGTCATCGTGTCCTTCCCTCTGATCCGCAAGATCGAGCGAATGTGGGCGAAGCACAGCACGCTCACGATCACGCAGGTGCACCTGCCCAAGGGCATCGTGCTCACGCCGATGGCGGACTTCTACCGCTCCACTCTGGAGTACTACAAGGTGATGGAGCCGCTACTCCGCCGCGAGGAGTACGAGCAGAAGGAGAACGCCTCGCAGGACGGCACAAAGCACGTATATGTCACATTCCAACGCCAAATGCAAACCGTCATGAATGACTTCCATTCCAATCGCGGTGGTCGCGGCGGTCGTGGCGGCAGAGGCGGACGCGGACGCGGTGGCCGTGGAGGCCGTGGAGGTCGCGATGGTCGTGACGGTCGCAGCGGTCGCGACGTGGAGGAGAAGGTGATCCAGATCCTGGCGACGTTCGACATTCACCTGGACGACTACCATCGCCGCATCCACCGCTTCGACAGCATGAGCCTGCTGCTGTGCGAGGTGCAGGACACGGACGACCTGGAGTACACAGAGCGCAAGCCGCACACGCGCAAGAACGGGTTCGAGGGCATGACGAGCGGTCGCGTGAAGAACATCGACCTGGACGACTACGACGACGGCGCGGACCTGGGACAGTTCTCACTGGACTACAGCAAGCGTGTGGAGTACACGGGCACGATCACGAGCCTGCACGGCGGGCACGTGGTGCTGAAGGTGGTGACGAACCAACTGCCCGAGGGCATGGCGCGCTTCCAGAACGGCTACTACGACATCCGTCTGATGGACAGTCAGGCGGTGCTGGGCCGCCGACTGGACGCGATCAAGCGCATGGACGAGGAGACGTCGGTGACGCAGTACCTGTACAACAAGTGGATGGGCGACAAGCGCAACGCCAACTTCGACGCCTTCCAGTACCGCCGTGGCGAGCTGAGCAACCAGGGTCGTCTGATGGTGCCGAATCTGGGCGTGTTGAACAGCTCGCAGGTGATCGCTGTGGAGACGGCGATTCGGCGTCGCCTGTCGCTGATCCAGGGACCGCCGGGCACGGGCAAGACGCGTGGGGGCAGGAGAGTGAGTTGATGTGTAGTTACGGCGGCAGCGATCGTGTACTTCCTGATCATGCGTCATCGCAGCGGTGTGAAGGACTATCCACTCGACGGGTCGAAGCCGACGCTGCCGGGACGCATTCTGGTGTGTACGCCGAGCAACGTGAGCGCGGACGAGATCTGTGTGCGCATCGCCGCGACGGGCGTGAAGGTGGTGCGCCTGATGGCGGCGTCGCGCGAGGACATGAAGAGTCCGATCGACGAGTTGTGCGTGCACGTGCGGGCGAAGAACATGCTGATGGAACGCGACGCGGAGTTCCGTCGTATTCAGAACATGTGGGAGAACGACGACTCGATGCTGACGGAGCGCGAGGATCGCATGCGTTATCGCGCGATGAAGCAGAAGAAGGAGGAGGTGCTGGAGGGCGCGGAGGTGGTGGTGTGCACGTGCGACACCTCGGGCTGCTCGCTGCTGATGGACAAAGTCTTCAACACGGTGCTGATCGACGAGGTGTCACAGACCACCGAGCCGGAGTCGTTGGTGCCGCTGGTGCACGGCGCGGAGCGTGTGGTGTTGGTGGGCGACCACAAGCAGCTGGCGCCTGTGATCATCTCGCTGCCTGTGAAGAAGGCGGGCATGGAGCGCTCGGTGTTCGAGCGCCTGGTGCGTCAGGGTGAAACGCCCGTGCTGCTGGACACGCAATACCGCATGCACCCCGCGATCAGTTACTACCCGTCGGAGACGTTCTACGACGGGAAGATTCGCGACGGCATCACGGCGGCGAAGCGCCCGATCCTGCAGAACCTTCGCTACAGCAACCCGTCGCGTCCGGTGCAGTTTATCAAGGTGATGGGTCACGAGGAAACGAGCAGTGAGGGCACGTCGTACCTGAACCTGGACGAGGCTCTGTACACGGTGAAGCTGGTGCAGTACCTGATGAAGCTGGGCGTGAAGGCGAAGCAGATCGGCGTGTTGTCGTCGTACAAGGGACAGAAGAAGCTGATCGCGAAGAGCTTGGCGAAGGTGGAGTTGGGCGACGTGGAGTGCGAGAGCGTGAATACATTCCAGGGAAGAGAGAAGGACTACATCGTGTATTCGTGTGTGCGCAGCAACAGCCAGAACGCCATCGGCTTCTCGAGCGACATGAAGCGTCTGAATGTGGTGCTGACGCGAGCGAAGTACGGATTGTTTTTGATCGGCAACCCCGTGTGCATGTGCGGCGACGTGAACTGGATGAACTACATCAAGTACAACTTCGAGAACGCGCAGGTGGTGGAGGGGCAGCCGGGACAGTGGTCGTTAGTGAAAGAGTTGTGTTGTGTTTGTGGAACAAAGCCGTTACAAGTACGCCACTTCGTTCTCGTTCTCCGAGGACTCGCTGTCCTCACTCTCGCTCTTCTTCGCGGGTTTCTCGTCAGATTCGGAGTTGGATTCTGAGTCGGATTCCACCACCTTGTTCGCTCTTCGCAGTTTCTTCTTTTCTTCACCCTTCTTCTTTTCTTCACCCTTCTTCTTCTCGCCACTCTTCATCTTGCTCTGCACCTGATCACTCACTTCCTTCGTCATCGAAACCACCTTCGACTTGGTGCTCTGCGCAAAACGACTCAGCATGGGCAAACCCTTCTTCTTCATCAAATCCCATCCCTTCTTCATCTGATCACCCACTTCGCCCGCCAACTCCACACCTGCCTTCATCATCGCTATCCCTCAACAAATCCCTCCACTTTTACCCTTGCTTCGACTCGTCTCCTCCACCTCGTTGCCCTTCAACACGCGATTGCGCACGCGGTTCGCTTCGTGGATCACGCCCTCCACGTCGTCGCACTCGTAGTTCTGCAAACACTGCATGATTCCCGCGAAGTCGCTCGCCAGCAGAAATTCCTCCTTTTTCTGGATCATGCTGGTGCCGATGCAGTACATCAGCTGGAAGCGATCCGGGTCCGCCAGCAGCGCGTCCCACACCCGGAAGGTGTTTTGGAGGGAAAACTCTCTGGCGAAGAGCGTGGTTAGCCAGCGTACGGCGTAGAATTGTGGGTCGATTTCGAGCGCATCCTACGAATCACACCTCCAGCGCAGCGCGACGAAGTGAGCGGCCACGGGGGGCAGGGAGATGGCGATGTACTCGCGAAGCTTCTCCAGAACGCCTCGACTACGCGTGACGACACACACCCACACTCACAGTCCGCTAGTGGAGGAGTCGCAGTCGCGGATGAAGAGATCGCGCGTCTCCGCCATGAGGTTGGTGAAGGTGAAGAACACGTCCGCCTCCGTCGCCTCGCTCACCTCGCGCTCCAGCTCGCCTTCCGCCTCCGCCATCACGTACAGAAGCGGCGCGAGTAACTCGTTCATTCCTTGGACGTAGCGCACGCCCGCGTTCAGCGTGCCGAACACGTACAGCATGCGAGCCAGCACCTGCTTGTTGTGCTGGGAGAAGAAGGCGATGTCGCTGTACGTGCGGTCCGTGTCCTTCCAGATGATCTCGCGCATTTCGGAATCGCCGAAGTCGCGCGACCACTTGCTCTCGTTGGTCTTTCCGTCGTCCTCGGCGGGGTTGTAGTCCGCGCTTCGCTTCCAGGAGCTGTCCAGAGGGTTGGGGATCAATTTGCAATTCTGCTTTCCCGCCGCGGCATTCTTGGCCACGACGAACTCGTTCACGAACGTGGTGTACTGCTCCACGTTCTGCTTCTGCGTCTCCTCCCACTTTGAAGGCTGGTAGGGATAGGAGCGGAGAAGCATCTTCCACACGTTCGAGCGCGTCTTCTGGTCCTTGATTCCGTTGAAGGCCGCCTCGCGCACCTCGCACTCGAAGAGCGGGCCGTTTCGATAAATGGGCGTGAGACTGAATTCCATGGGATCCTCCGCGTCTCGAAGGGTGATGAAGTTGCCGTTCATCCCGTTCAGGCAATACGAGCGAACGGGAAGGTACAGCTACGCATGAAGTCGCACACGAGAAGGAACATCGCCGTCGATCCACTTCTTCACTCTCTTCTCACCGGAGGGAGTCGTAACTGTGGAGAAATGGGATTCGGAGCACTGCCTCACAAAGCGCACCGTCATGGGACGAGAGGCGCTCTTCAGTTTGGCCTTCACTTCTTTGGGCTCCATGAACACCACGGATTCGCCGTTTACAGCCATGATTATGTCGTTCTTGTGAATCGCGCCACAGCCCTACTCTTCAGAGAAAGATCCTGCACCGCACCTCTAAGGGAAGGCGTGTGCCCTCTTCCTTTGTGTCAAAACGCTTCACCACGGAGTAGCCATCATCCGTCTTTCCGATAACGAAACCAAGAGATCCTTCTCCAAAAACGATGTCTGTGCAGTACTTTGAGTAGAATCGAAGCGACATATCTGGGATCAAGTGGAACACTGTTTCCTTTCCGATCCTCCTTTCCAAGAAACAGACCAAACACTTACGTGGCGATTCAGCCAATCAATGCTATAGTTTACAACGTCCATTCCGTTGTCCTCATTCATAATCTCGTGGTACGAACCCTCCCACTCCTTGTACTCCTTGTCACTCGATATCGCCGTCTTGAAGAACTTCTCGGCACCCGCAGGGAGACACACCTTGTCCTCCGTGCCTTGCATCAACAAGAACGGCGTCGAAAACTCCTTCTCAATACGAACCGCCCCTTCAATTCCTTCCACCAACTGCAGCGCCGTTCGCGCCGGCACCGGCTTCCTCACTCCCGGAGTGTTCAGGATGTCGTAGCAGTACTGCTCGATTACGACGGAATCGTGGCACATGGCGTCAGGAGCGAGGCGAGAGACGACGAACTTGGGCATGAAGGACTGAAGGAAGGTGACGATGGGACGATACTTCATGAGAACGGGGTCGATCATGAGAGCGGGCGCACTGAACACGCCGCCTCGGACGAATTGAGCCAGGCGGTGCGTCACTTGAATGGCGATCATGCCGCCCATGGAGTGACCCTAGATGTCGGCTGAAAGCGGCGTGCATACCATGACAAACACGGGAAGCGTAGGCCGAGCGTTGTGAATGGAGGTGATGAAATCGCAAGCATCGCCGATCACGTCGTTCATACAATTAATGTAGTTGCGGTAGCCATCACTCTGACCATGGCCTAGTGCATAAACTGTCAGGAGCATCGCTACCTCTGTGATCCATGGCGTAGACGGAGTAGCCCTGCTCATTCATTTTGTGTGCGATTGCAGCATATCTCCCCGAGTGCTCGCAGATGCCGTGACAAATGAAGACGAGAGCCTACGATCAAGACATCGCGAGACAAGGACCTTCGGAGGCGTGGGACTCTCCCAGTGATTGTAGTACATCCACATGCGATCCTTGTTTTCCCAGTAGCAGTACTGGAACTTGGAGGAGGGGGGCGTGGATCGCTTATCTATCTCTGAACGCACTGCAATATACCGAACTGTTCTGTTCCTTCGGATTGCACACCCGCACGAACCACATGACGATCTACCTCTGATTCCGCCGTACAACTCACACCTCCACGACCACTACTGCGAAGCAGATCCAACCCACGACATCAAAGAACGATACGCTCATTGCTTGTTTTGTTATGTCATCTTCGTGCTTTTGGGTCATTATGAAATTGGGTCATTTCTGTAGAGGAAGGGATTCCTCTGTATCCCTCGATTCGCGCGGAGGAGTTCAACACAGGACCCATTTTGAGTGCTTAGAGCCAAACCCACTCCATCACACTCTTCTTTTCTCAGAACTGCTCTTCGGATTCTTTCATTTCCACCGCTTCTAATTCTATGAAAAGAGGGTTTGCGCGTGCCATCTTCCGCTAATTGTGTAGTCTCCTGCTGTGCGCCTTTCTCGTCACGCTGTTTCTGGACATGGGCGTTGGACCTCTTACCATCGTCTTCGGGGCCATGAACCTGTCCATGAACTCGCGCTTTCCAGCGGCGACGTGGCTTCTTGTATTGGTTTATATATGGTGTGAATAGTAGGTTCGCGGTATTCTGAACTGCGTCCAGTTCGTCACGGTGATGGTGCTGTGCACTATCGTCAATCGGCACCGCGGAAAGTATTCACGTAGAGAGGAGTCCTTGTATTTGCTGTTCTTTCTTCCGAGCATAGACTGGTCCTTCATCTCCTTTCCTCGCATCCCATGGCCTTCTTCTACTACTTGGTGATTATAGGGGGAGTCGTTTGGAACATTCTGGGCAGTTGTTGGATTGGCTCTGCGTTTCACTACTATCCAACGAGTTTCAGCGCTTGCTACTTGGTGTGTGTCATTCTCTCCTGGATTAGCGTGATCGCTTCGCCATGCTTCGTCTTCTTCGGTTTTCCCTTCCTCATCTCATTACGGTGTAGGCGGACTTCTGTATTCTCGCAAGCACAAGGACGTTGTCGTACCTGAAGGGAATCGCATCCAACTCGTGTCATCGCAGGCGGATGTGTCCGATTACGACGCCATCGTGAGTCACTTGGAGAAGAACAAGGGAGGCATTACTGTCAGCGACATTCTCGCCATCGACGACCAGAAGCGAGAGATCGAGAAGCGCAAGAACTTCCGCTTCCCCAAGGTGAACGAGGACGACATGCCCGTAATCGTGCCGAATTTGGAGGGCGCTGAAGAGGGAAGAGAGGATGGCAGTCTGCTCGTGGACATGACACGCGAGGAGGAGAACGAGGACGCGTCGGGAGTGGTTCTGATTCACCACGACGTGCTGGACAACGAGGCGAACAGGGAGGAGTCGGCGTGGCAGGAGAATCGAGAGATGACTGAGGAGGTGACGGAAGTGGCTCCTGTAGTTCTCGTTGCTCGTCATGGTGAGGAGGAGAAGGAGGAGAAGGAAGAGAAGGAAGAGAAGAAGGAAGAGGAAGAACGGAATGCCATCACGGTGAATGAAACGACTACGGAGGTCAGACAAGAGAGCGCGCCTGAACCGAGAGCACAAACACAAAACATGGAACGTCGCGAGAAGAGAAAGGGAAAGAAGAAGAAGAGCGCATTCGTGTCGCCGAAGGACAACATCGTTTCTCCCGATTTCGTGGTTCCAAATCACGAGAACAGCCAGTGCATCACAAAGGGAAGCGCTCATTCCTAGGGAACAGACCGATTCGTCCCCACTGCCGCAAACAACGATGCATTACGAGCACAACGACTACATCGACCTCTCAGAGCAAATGATCCACGAAATCAACCAGGGGCACTTTGATCATTCCACCGTGAACGAGAATGTGCACATTTCCTATGTCAACTGATAGACTGCTAGTTGCTCATGTTTGTTTCTCACGCGAGTGTGTGTTTTCAGGCATTTGTCTCGTTGTGTTTTCTTCGGCCCCCTTTCTCCACTGCCATGTACTCGTCGTGCTCATTCCATTGCCGCCTTTCTGAACGAGATTCTTGGCATGGGCGTTTCATCGCTGTCCGATTCAATCTTTCTCATTTCTGCGAGTAACGCGCGTGCCCGTTTGAGTTTTGTTCTGTTCTCAAGTGTAACACGGAACCGAGTGCACAGTGAGCCGTAGAAACACCTTGTGAGAGAATGAGCGTTATTCAGAACTGTGAAGATACGAACAAGAAAGAGGAAAACATAAAGTTGTTGTTGAAGAAGGAGCTTGGCGTTGACTATGCGCTGCCGAAGTATAACGACATTGTGGGCAAGAAAGTGCACGTTCTTGTGGGATTCGGTCACTATGAATCATGTCATAGTTTGATACGGAGGATATGCAGCAGAAGTACCCCAACTGTGCGTTCTGCGCGTGTGGAGTCACGTTTAGTGCACATCGATGAGGATTACTCCGTGTACGTGTTTGACGCGTCAGAGGACTCCTATTTCAACTTCTTCGAGCGACGTCATCAGGAAGTGGGTGGCAATTCGACTTTGTTCCATAGAATGACGGTGTCAAGGAGGAGAAGGAGACGTCCAGTTCTACGAGAGAAGATATCTACTGCATCATGACGGACCTTATGAAGGATGAGACTGTGCTCCTTCCCTCGTTGCGTGACGCCTAGATGGATGCTGCCGTGGAGGTCGAAACACCAACTGAAGCGAAGTGGTCGTATGCTCCGCCTCAGGTTGTGTCGCTCTCTGATCATCATCGCTAGAGTCTCCCGGAAGTGATCTCTTCCCTGTACTCCGTTGATGACTCCGCCCTCCCCGAGCGGAAGGAAGGCGAATCGCGCGTGTTCTACAACAATCACGCAATCATCCTTCCCTCCTCCGAAGTGCACGCAAACGTCATCCAATGCATGCCCACTCATCCCTAGTTCACGAGCTATCTCCAGAGCGCCATGAAGGGCCACCACCCGAACCTGCTTCCGTACAAGTGCTTTATCCAAGACAGCCACCACAACTTCGCCGTCGCCGAGCACTACCCCTACACGCTCGCCACCGTCCTCAAGTACAACCGCCACCTGGTGGAGTGCGAGGACGGCAACGACATCATCAAGCAGTACATCGCGTACCAGCTGGTGCAGGTGTTGGCGTACCTCCACCAACACAACATCACCTACCCCACGCTGAGTCCCAACTCCATCATCCTCACGGAGTATCTGTGGCTGTTCCTGCCGCTGCCCTCGCTGGCGCCGCCGCTGTTCAACTCCTCACTGGAGTACATCACGTCCTCGTGGGTCAACGGCCACATCTCCAACTACGACTACATCATGTACCTGAACGAGGCGGCGGGTCGCTCCATGGACGACTCCAACTTCCACAGCATCATGCCGTGGGTGTGCGACTTCACCTCGCCCACGGAGGGCTGGCGCGACTTCTCCGTGTCGAAGTTCCGTATGAACAAAGGCGACAGCCAGCTGGACGTGACCTACCAGCACAGTGTGCCCAAGCACCACATCAGCGAGTCGCTGAGCGAGCTGACGTACGCGATCTACATGGCGCGCTGCATGCCCATCACGCTGCTGCGAAGCGTCGTGCGCAGCAACTTCCAGGCGAAGGAGTACCCGGGCAAGTGAGTGTGGTGGTGTGGGGTGACACACAGCATGCAACGCATGTTCCAGTGGACGCCGGACGAGTGCATTCCCGAGTACTTCTCCGACCCCTCGGTGTTCGTGTCGCAGCACGAGAACATGGAGGACATCGTGCTGCCCGCGTGGTGCAGCGACCCCGAGGCGTTCATCCAGTGGCACCGCTCCATGCTGGAGAGCGACTATGTGAGCAACCATCTCCATCTCTGGATCAACCTCAACTTCGGGTACGGCTGGCGCCACTGACTGAGGTGTAGCTACCAGCTGTCGGGACAGGCCGCCATCGACGCGAAGAACGTCCCGCTGGTGCAGGAGGGCGTGAAGGGCCTGCGGAAGAACCCCGGGTTCGTTCAGCTGTTCGTGCACCCACACCCACAACGCATGCGCAACTGTCAGGGCGAGTTGATCTTCAAGCAGGTGTCCACGGAGGCGCGAAGAGATATCCTTGTGGCTGTTGTGGCTGTGGCCTTCACCTCCACTGATGCACGTGCCCGCCTCGCACATCCGCTCCTCGCCCACGGGCGAGGTGGTGCCCACGCCGTCCGTGCTGGAGCACGCGCTGTCGGGCAAGCCAGCCGAAGCGGCCGCGCAGTCCCTCTCGCCTCAGCCGTCTGTACAGTCGATCTCGCCGCAGCCGTCTGTGCAGTCGATCTCGCCTCAACCCTCTGCGCAGCCGATCACTCACCAACCCTCTGCGCAGCCGATTACCCATCAACCCTCTGTGCAGCCGCTCTCGCAGCCGTCGCAGCTCCCTCCACTCGTTCAGCCACCTCAGACAACACCCGCTGGCGCAGAGCCGAGCGGCGCGGAGGAGAAGAAGGACTCGGGGCTGAAGAAGAACATGAGCCGCAAGCTGTATGCATATCCTGTCGCATTGAGCGTAGAACCATGTTCTTCTCCAACAACATGAAGGAGGCGCCGTTGGAGCCGCTGCCCACCGTCGCGGAGTCAGCGCCAGCCGAGGCCAAGCCGTCGCAACCGCCCAGCACGGAGACGAACAACGCCTTGTTGTACTCATCGCAACGCATTAACCTGAGTGCGTGCGAGAGAGTGCTGTGACGTATAGCGCTAAACCAGACGAAGGAGAATCTCATGAACGAGAACCGCTACGCGACGGAGAGCTTCGCGCGCGAGTACGAGCAGATCCTGTCACCGTGCTATCTGTCTCCCGAGGAGTTGGCGGGAAAGACGCTGGACTTGGAGGGCCTGAAGCGCAGCGACCTGTTCAAGCTGGGCTGCGTGCTGTTCGAGCTGTTCACGTCGAAGGTGCTGTTCACGCTGAATTCGCTGAACAGCTACGTGAGCGGCGAGGGTCGCAAGCGTGTGATGAGTGGGTTGATGATCCTGCCGGAACCCATGCGCGTGGGCGTCTCTGCGGTCTCTGACGTGTAGAGTCTGGTGCTGAGACTGATCGAGCTGGACCCGATGAAACGCCCGAGTCTGGAGGAGGTGGTGAACGAGGACTTGTTCATGTGTATGAGAGGCGTGAGGGCGTGAGGATTAGGCGCGTCGGACCACGACAGACACGTGAAGCCGAGCATGTGTTTGTTCCCCAAGTTCTTCTCCGTGATGTGCGAGTGAGTGTGTGGAGTGAGGTGTAGTCACGCCGTGTCGTCCTCGTACTACCTGTCGTCCATCGCACAGTACGACGCACAGTCCATCACCCATCTGGTGGACACGCTGTCGTCACTCACAGTGAATGAGCTCCCACTCATCCTGCCTCTTCTCCAGCACATCCAGCACAACATCTTCATCAACCCCAAGGAGAAGTCCCTCTCCTCGCTGTTCATCTCGATCTGGAACCACATCGGCTCCTCGCTGCACCAGCAACAGGTCGCGTCGCTGCTGCTCGGCGTGCTCAGCAACCTGCTCGAGCAGTCGCTGCAGCTGCACAACTACGAGCCGTTGATGGTGCTGATCCAGCGCAAGGAGCTCAAGACGGCGTATCACAACCTCGGACCGAAACAGGTGCTGCGTGTGCTTCTCCCACTGTTGCTAGAGCAACTGTACCCTTCAGTGAAACGCTTTTATGAATAGACTGAACTCGCAGACACCGTCTGCCGTGTCAGCGGCGATCACGGACAGCATCGCGTACCTGGCGTCGCCGCTGCTGCTGGGCGCGTCGCTCACCACGCGATACGTGCTGCCGACGCTGACGGTGAAGACGGGCAGCATCACCTTCAAGCGCACCGAGTACATGAAGAAGTGGGGTGAGGGTGGTCCCACCGATTCCACCTCACGCATAGACCACGACCTGATTCTCACCTGCTCGCCCGCAGCGCAGACGCTGATCCAGGTTCTGCCGTACATCACGACGGAAGCCGTGCTCTGTCGCGCTTGTCTCCTTCACTAACACATAGCCATCGTGTACCCACACCTCATCGCCAAAGCGTACTCCATGTTGCAGTTCATCACGCCCTCCTCCGCCGTCACCACGCTCAAATCCACGCAAGCGGCGATGAGCATCGACGAGATCGTGGTGGTGATCGACTCCTTCTTGCCGTACGCCTCTACCAAGACCATTCAGTACGAACTGCTGCAGCGCAAACCGCCTCAACTGTGTCACTTCCTGCCCTATCTCTACTTCCCCACGGAGAACGACGACGACTACTGTACGCGCACCTCCATGATCATCATGAATAGTGATCTACGCGAACGCGACGCTGATCACGCACCTGCTGTCCCTGTACTACAACATCGCCTCGCGCGTGCCCGTCGCCACACAGGAGGAGTTGATCATCCCCGACCTGGAGCAGTTCTTCGCGCGCTTCCACGCCTTCTACGACGACGCCAACGAGAAGCAGATGGGCATTTACTCCTCCATTCTGCTGGAGGTCAAGAGACGCGTGGTGTTCTCCAAACAACGAATCGATCCCTCGCTCTCGCTGTATTCGTTCCAATTGCTGGAGTTGCTGAAGGGTCGTCGTCGTCTCCTCCTCTCATGCGTAGAAACCAACGGTGTTCCCGCCTCCGTTCCCGCCAAGTCGAAATCGTGTCTCTTTCTGACATCTAGTTCGCACTTGCCGCCACCGGCTGAGTTCAAATCGGCGACTTCCAAGAATCGTGCCGATTTCTGTCACTGGATAATGTCTAGTGACGCCACGATGCTGGTCTGCAGCCAACAACATTCACATGTGCGGAGGCAGTGCGGGCTTTTTGAATAATCGGTCCGATTTCGACACTTCCATGAATCTGACCTTCCAGGTGAAACAGTCCATCACTGCATACGAGAGCTGTCTGTACGGAATCAGCATTCGCGGGGATGAGTCGGTGTTCGCGACAGTGGGTCTGAACCAGCTAACAGGCGTTTCGTCGAAGCCGATCCTGAAGTTCTGGCGCAGCGATCACAAGCCGCTTCAGCCCTTCGCTTCCTTCGCATGTCACGACAACTACGTGCACTCCTTGTCGTTCCTGGACTCGGCGCCGCTGCTGGCGTCGTGCTCGTCGCAGCTGTGCGTGGTGGATTACGAGAAGAAGGTGTTGCTGAGCACAGTGAAGCCGTCGTCGCCGTTCACATGCATGGTCACGTCGTCCTCCTCCATCACCGCAAAGGGCGTCGCGGGATCGTCGGCGTGGCAGCAGATCTTCTGCGCGACGCGCAACAGCGACCTGATTTGCTACGACTTGAGGCAGAAGTTCTACGACGTGCGCGTCTGTGCCAACTTCCCGTTCGCCTCGCGGGTCGACGCCTCGCCCGAGAACCACGTGCCCGCGTTCATTTGCGCGATCGCGTCATGTGAGGACCTGTATATCGCTGTCGCGTGGAACACGGGCGTGGTGCGCATCCTCAGCCAGCGCGTGGGGTCCCCCATTTTTGAATGGCACGCACATAGCCGCGCCATCGCCAAGTTGGAGTTCATCGGAACGACGAAGTTGCTGACGGCGTGCGTGGACGGAAGCGTTTCGGTGTGGGAGCTGAGTTCGGGAAACACGCCTTCGCTGTACGCGCGCTTCGTGAACCTGAACGCGATCAAGAACGCGAACACGATTTCGGTGGTGGACTTTGGGATGGGTTTGGATGTGGTGTCTGCCGTGGGCGACAGTCTGCTGTCCTGCAACGACGTGGACCTGCGCGAGTACAGCCAGTCGAGCGAGGAGACGGTGCACATGTACTCCATGAACGCGCACGCGCTGTGCGACGGCATCACCTCCGCGCCGCTGAGCAAGCTGAACATGTGCGTGAATGTGATGTGTCCGCTGCGCAGAATCGCGCTGTGCGGAAGCGAGGACGGGAAGCTGTTCGTGGTTCAGTGGCGTGTTTGTTAACAAGAACGATCACGGTCGTTTCACACTTGTGTTACACTTGTACTGGTATTACATTTGTACTACACTTGTATTACACTTGTTTCACACTCCTCGATTGAACGTCGAGGAATTCGGTGCTACTCGGCGAGTGCGGCTCGCTTGACACGGAGGAATCGGAAAAGTCAAGCTGTCGCGACTTCTTGGAGTGTACCGCCTGAAGCACTTGCCGCCGCCCCGCCTTGGAAAAAGGTCTCGTTGGACTGTCCGGCAGGAAATCAAAGAACGCGGCTGCTTTTCCAGAGAACCGCTTCCTCGGCGACGGCAGAATCCCGCCCTTCTCGTCCTTCCTCTCCACCACTGACACACGCCGCTTCAACGTTCCCAACACCGGCACTTCTTCGGGAGCCACAGGGTCCAACTTCCTCGTCATCTGCGTCGTTCGGATCGTCGCGTACTGTCCGAACAGGTCCGGCTCCTGCGAGTGCGCCTGCACCTGTTTCTCCCTCTGGTCGCGCAACAAACGCTGCATGCGCTCCTGCGCCTCCTTCTTCTTCTTCTGCTCCTGTTCCATCGCTCGCTGCTGCTCCACCGCCTGCTTCACTTCTCTAAGCTGGTCGAAGAACTGGCACAAATCGTCGATAATACTGGAAATCGAATAATCCTTCGGACACGCTATACATCACGCGCCTCCCAAAACACCACCGTATTTGGTAATGAAACGCCTGTAGAACTCCTCTACCCTGCTCATGCTCGCACTCACGGTTTCCACGGTTTCTCGCACCTCCTCCGAAAACGCCTCCATTTTGGTCGCAAACAAGTCGTCCGCGCAGCACGGCGGAACCTTGCGTTGCTTCTTCACGAACTCGTAGTCGCTGCGCAGTCTCGCGAAGTCGGATCGCAGCTGCTCGAAGTCCTTCCCCTTCACTTTGGCGAGCGGCGCGAAGTCTTCCAGCAGTGTGAGCAACGCTGAGTGCTTCTGCGCGCTGGGCAGTCGGCTGGCCTCCTTCTCCATGTAGTCGTAAATGAAACTACGAGTGAAACTCCCGACGCATACGCACTCCAGCAGCGTCAGCTTGTTGTCCGCCGACTTGGTGTCGCGCAGTTTGGGCAAGTACGCGAGCTGGAAGCCGAAGAAGCCGCCCTTGTATCCACTGCCTAACCGTCACGTCGCACACACACCACACACCATTCATGTAGTTGCCGATGGCTAGAATCAGCTCCAGCAGGCGGCAGAACTTCTCGCTCTCCACGCACAACTCCATCGCGTCGCCGAACGCTCTGAAGTCAGCGCCGGCGTCGCGGAGGTCGTTCGGCAGCGTCTTGCGAATGAAGATGCACTTCAGACGCGTCTGCAGATTCGGGATGGTCGACATCACCTTGAAGAAGCGATCCACGTCGTTCAGCAGCTCCACGCTCCCGTCGTAGCCCTTCACCAGCTCGATCTCCTCCTCCGTCGGCGCGTTCTCGCGCAGAATTCGCACCATGTCGTCGTTCAGCACCGTGTCGTCCACGCGCAAAACGTCCACCTTCAACGCCTGGTACGAACACTTCAGCCGCGCGATCGCCATGCCGACGTTTCGCAGGCGCTTCGCGTCGGTGACGAGCTGCACCATTTCCTCCTGCTTCTTCACCGACAGGTCCACGTTCGCCTCGCTGTTCATCAGGAACGTGTTCTCCTTCGCTTTGAACATGGAGGTCAGTTTGGAGTAGTCCAGACCCGCCACCGAGTCCTTCATCTGCCTCCACGCGCTCGCATCGATTTTGTCGTCGTCCACGGGGTCCCAGTGAATGTTCTTCATCTTCTGCTCCGGCTCCTGCTTCGCCTTGCGGCGCGTCGACTTGGGCTTCTTCTCCTCCGGCTTCTTCTCCTCCTTCTTCGCCGGCCTCCACTCCTCTTCCGACTGTGCCGGTTGAGGGTTGGGTCCATTGGGACCATTGGGACCATTGGGACCATTGGAGCCATAATCCAGAATGGAGGGATCCACTCCTTCGGCGATCATCTTCGGAATCAAGTGCTCCTTTGGAATGTTCATCTTCAGTAACCTGAACCATTTCTGGAATTCCGGCTTCTTCCTCGGATCGTTCGGGTCGTCTGCCAGTGCTTGCGTTGTCTCCGTCTGCGGCGACTGGTAGTCCAGAATGGAGGGGTCCACGCCCTCGGCGACCATCTTCGGAATCAGGTGTTCTTTCGGAATGTTCATCTTCAACAATCGGAACCATTTCTGGTATTCCGGCTTCTTCCTCGGGTCGTTCGGGTCGTCTGCCGACACTGCTGGCACTGCTGACGCCACTGACTTGGACGGTTCCGCTGGAGCTGTTTTCGCCGCGTCGTCCTGCACTCGCTTCACATAACTGTCCTTCACGGTGAGAATAACCGCGGGACCGCGCACCACCTTCTCGTCGTTTCCCTCCTTCTTGCACAGCTCCACAACGTCATCGATCTTGGCTCCGCTCTCCAGCAGCGCGAAGTACTTGGAGTACACGGGGTCTTCTCGCATGTACTTCACGTTCATCACGTCAGTTAACTGACTCATCATGTCGCTAATGAATCGGTTCGAATAGTCTGACCCCGAAAACGACCCGAATTTGGTCTTTCGCTTCATCTCCTCGATCTCGTCTTCCAGCTCGTGAATCCGCTTCCGCAGCGAGTCGTTCGACATGTCTTCCTCGCGAATCGCGTCGTAACGCTCGTTCAGCAGCTGTTTCTTCTCGATCAGGTCCAGCACGTCCTGGTTCGTCAGGAAGTCTTCCGTCTCCTTCATGTTCATCGCCACCACGCGGTTCGTCGTGTTCACGATCTGTCGCCACATGGTCCGTCCCACGAGGTTGTCGTACGGCACCGCCAGCAGCGAGCGCAGCAGCGAACACAGATACTCCCAGTTGGAGCCCTTCTGCGCCTGCTCCTGGATGGTCACTAGCCCTCACACCGCCTCTGCACACGTACGCACCATGTCCACGACGTCGCTGGTGTCGACGCTGCTGAGGGTGGCGGCCTGTCGGTCGTTGCGAAGGTAGGTGTGGAAGACGATGAAGAGATTGGTGATTTCGGTGGAGGAGCCGGGGAAGCGTGCGAGAAGGTCCGTCTCGCAGGAGTCGTAATCGAGTGACAACAAATCCGTGAAGATCTACGTGTGAGGGAGGGAGAAGGAGCGCCACCGCCATACGCTGAACGATGCTGTCGGCGTTGTGAATCAGGTTGTTGAAGAACACGAGGATGTTCAGCACGATCTCCGGGTCGTTCACCGTACTCACCAGCGCGACGATGGATTGAAAACGCGTCTTCTCCTGCGCGAACAGCATCAGCTCGTCGAACGCGTCCAGCACCTGCTGCTCGCCCTCGCTCGTGCCGCAGATGATGCCCAGGAAGGTCAGCAGGTCCACGATGATGCTGGACTGCTTCAGGAACACGCAAAGTAGCAGCGTGTACACGAAGTGGTCCACGGACAGCAGCCACTTCAGCAGGTCGTGCGTCTTGAGAAGGGATTTCACGATGGGCAGAAACTCGCGCAACACCAGCAGGTCCGAGCGAGAGCGGTCGGGGTTGATCGCGATATGGTACATGATCTACGGGTGACGGGGGTGAGGGGCTCCAACTTCTTTGATCTCCGTGAAGCCGTCGAGCAAGTAGAACTTCTCCAAGAAGGCTTTGGGCGACGTGCCCAGAATGGTGCGCAGCTCGCGGATCTCGCTGATCTGGATGTCGCTGTCCTGCCGGACCTGGTGAAGGAAGTCCACGCAGGACTGCGCCATCACCTCGCCGCTGATCATCCGCTCGCGATTCTGCGTGATCAGCAGCCACTTGTTGTCCAGGCTCTGGTTCGCCACCATGTCCTCCCACTTCGTGTCCGGAATGCCGAGCGCGTCCAGCATCTCGATGAACAGACGATCGATCTCCCTCTGCTCGTCCGGGCGCTTGATGAGCTCCTTCATGCGCTTCAGCGTCGTGCTCAACTACGCGTTACGCGTCAATCCCTTCCGCACGGTGAGAATGAAGTTGGACGAGTTGGGGAACGACGGATCCGAGACGAACGTGATGGTCTCGCCGTTCATGACCAAGTCGATCGACCGGTTCATGTGCACGCGATAGTCGGCGATCTCGGAGGGAGTGTAGTACTCCATAGCCGGGGTCAGCTGGATCACCTTGCAGTGCCGTATCGACACGTCGGGGTTAAACTCGCTGTGGGAGTAGTAGAGCACGTCATCCTTGAGATAGAGATAACGCTTCTGGTAAACGAGCTATGCATGAAAGGAGGAAGACAGCCAGCACTTTCTTCTTCGTCTTACTTGCCGATTGCACCTTGTACACCCAACAGCCGAATTCGAGAGATACATTCAGCCGCTGTCGCGGTTTGATCTTCTTTAGAGGGATCAGAAACTTGTTTTCGTGTAGCTCGCGGTTTGACACGTACTCCCCCTTCCTCGCTCCATCCGCGAGGGCCTTGATTCTACTTCCGTATGCGCTATCGTAGAGAGACAAATCAGTTATCCGCTCCAGCGAGGGACGCAACACACGATCCTGTTTGTTGTCCAAGGACAACGTCCACTCTTCCATGTATCCAGCGTAACCGTTCCGGGAAAAGCGCTACAAATTGGGAGTCTTTCCAAAGACGTTAGGCGTTTCATGCCGGAAATCGCTCCTTCTTTGGCGTGTCGTTAAGGAAAGGGAAAACGGCGACTAGGACTGTGAAAACAAGCAACTCCACACTAAAAGAAGTAACGGTTCTCAAACACCTCTCTCTTGAACCTGTAGGAATTCAGATACTCGATGCCCTCCTCCACCGCATTCAGAATGCTCTGCTTGTTCGGGTCGATTGGCATCGAGATCAGCTTCCGTCTCTTCTGGAACGAAATGCCCTTGCTGTAGATGTAGTCTCCGAAATCGCGAGGCAGTCGCCTCGGGAAGTAGGTCGAGTTGTACGTTGTCACGGAAATGTACTGCAGCTGCAGAATGCCCGCCATGTTCATGTACACGCCCTCATAGAAGTACGGAGGGAACGCCTCGATGAGAACGGTGTGTGGCCGCATGAACCACATGTTGGTTTCGCCCGCTCCGTGGGGCGCGAGGATGATGTCGTAATCGCTGAACAGATGGATCTGGCACTTCAACGAACAGTTCGTGAAAGAGAGTGTCGGCACCAACTCGTTGCCGAAGCGCGCCTCCAGGAGGGCGATGATCCGCTCTGCATCGAGAATGCGCCGCTTGCCCGTGCGCTGCACCAGGTTCAATCGATAGCGTTCACCGGGTACGATTCGCCGCAGATGGACGTCCGCGTACTCGTAGAACGATGCTCGGAGCCAATCCGCCGGCTCCCACCCATGCACGGAGCCACCGTCTCCGTTGAAATGGCAGCGATCGAGAAGCAGCTACGCGTGAATGCGATGGGATAACGGTACAGCACGCTTGAAGCAGATCTTGTTGGTCTTATTCTTCATCACGTCCCGCACATCGAAGGAGGTCTTCAGCGTGACGTTCATCGCGAGGGCTTCCAACATGGCGTGGACGTAATCGACATTCCAGGAATAGTCCCGTTTTGGGTTGAACCGCGGCAGCCAGAGTTGCTTGATCTAGGTATGACACAACCATGAGGAAAAGAACCGCGGGGAAGGAGGACCGGCGAAGTTGCTTCATCCACAAAAAGTTGATTGATTCCACGAAGTGGTAGATGTGGTGCTCCGTGAAGGGCTGCGTCACGTACGACTCCTCGCTCACCCAGTGCACGCGCTCCTTGGGGACAGGACTCCGCACGATGCGGAACTTCCAGCCGTAATCGAAGCCCGCACCGTACAAGGGGAGCATGCCTCCATGCGGAGGGAGGTAGAATATGTACTTCCGCGTACGAGGAGAGTAGCAAATGTTCCTGCCGTAGATGACGGTAAAGCCCAGCCTTTTCGAGGAATTGCGCGCGACTCGAGTGTACTCGTCGCTGTGCGTTAGCATCCTATTCCGTTCCTACTCTGCAAACTGGCGGTAGAACTTGGCTTCACTCTGGCTACGGATCACGGAGAAAAGGGACAACCCACCTGTAGTCCGTCGATTGGATCTTGCGTCGCTTCCTGTGGAAGGTCGTCTTCCAGTCTTGATTGTACTGGAACGGCTCGATGACTTCGTTGTCCGGAAGACTGCGAAGGAGAAGACGATAGCTCTCTCCGATTTCACGATATAATATAGGTTTGGTATTCACAGGAGAGGGGGAATCGCGCTTCTCTTTCGAGATGAGAAAGGAGGAAGAACGAGGAACGGGCTGCATTGGTTCTTCCTTCAACGCTTCTGCTTGTTCATTTCGCAAAGCCGTACTGTCATTCGAAGCGTGCTTCACAATTGGGGCAACAAGGGGACGAGAAGAATCGCAGAACGATGAAACGATGAAGGGGCTTCTTTCATTACTCAAATGCTTGTGAATGACACTGATGATCACCAACAAGGAAAACCGTTACTGGATGCAGATGCAGAGGGATAGAAGGGAACAAGCGATGATTGCGTTTCTACATAGACGTCCTCCCATTTCCCATTTGTGACAGAAACAATGCCGTTTTTGGATCGCATTCGGAGTGGATTTGCAATTCCCCATTTCGAGGGAAGAAGAGAGAGTGAAATCCAGGAGAAAGCAGGAATCGCTCAAAATGGGTGCATTTCCGTGGATCACCCCATCCCAACGATTCGAATCCACGCTCCTTCAATCGATCATCACAAATACTCATCTTCCGGTGACAAGGAGTTCACTTTCAAGCCGACACGAAGCCATGGATTATGAGGAAGGCGAGTTAAGAGGCAGCAGAGGCGATGCACGCAGAGACTATCATAACGACGCTCCCGAGAAGAGAAGGGTAGATGGTATGTCGAGTGATTTAAAATGCAGAAGTCGCGATTCTCTGGCAGAAGCATATATGAAAGGTGGGTCGTTTCTTCCTTTTGATGAGTTGTAGAGATCAAAGGAGAGATGACTCACGCAGCAGAAGGTTTGCTCTCTCCGAAATCCCGTGAGCTGTAGAAGTCGAGATCGCAGTCGCAGTCGAAGCCATCGCAGCAGCAGCCATCGCTACCACGATAGGTATTCCAGTTGGGGCTTGCTTGTGACGTCGTAGAAGGGATTCGCGCTCGCGTTCTCCGCGTCGCGATTATGACCGAAGGGGAGACCGAGTGAGTACGGGATTCACAATTGGACGCTTATGAACAGATTCGACAGCTGCGCCCCCAGCACCGCTTCCCCCAGCGGCTCCTGCAGCGCCCCCTGCTCTCGCACCCGCAACTGACGGAAATGCGCCAAAGCCAGAAGATGATCCAAACAATGTTCATAAGCAGTGCGAGAAGGCGGCCGCTGAGGCACTGAAGCGAGCCATGGCCCTGCTGCGTAAGAGAGGACTTCTTCCTCCCGAAATGAGTCCCGAGGAGGAAACTCCCGCGGAAGAGAAGCCTGCGGAGGAAAAGCCTGCGGAAGAGAAGCCGGTGGAGGAGCAGCCCGCGCCTGTGAATCCCCTGCTGAACAAGAAGCCGGCGACGGATGCGGGCAACCTGAGTTGGTACAAGCCGTAGGACTGGAGAGGAGACATGACGGGTAGGGCGAGCGAGACGACGGCGACGGCATTGAAGTCGATGTTGGAGAAGGTGAGTATTGTCTTTGTGCGTTAGCGGTAGGGTGGCAACTAATCTGTTTCTATTGACTTCTTTGTTGAACAGACAGCCGAACCATAAATCACACGCATCTGTTCGTCCAGCTCGTCCGGCGAGCAGGAGGGAACGACAAAGGAAGGGCTCGCGTCAACCACATCTCCCACCACGTGGAACCGATGCACCTCCGTAATCTTAACAACAACGCGCCTTCTTCTCAACGACTCCTCGCCCTTCACAAGCACTTTTATATAGGATTTGGTATGACCGACGAGGAAGGCATCCGCCACCTCCGAGCCGATCCACACCATCATGACCCTTCCCTCGTATTTCTCGTACGGCATGATGCCCTTGAACCACTGCGACAGCTCCGACGACCGCTTCTTGATTATGGCGGTGGACAGACGCGCCATCGATGCAGCAGGCGTGCCAGGTCGTGGGAAGAACTTGGAGACGTTCACCACGGGAAGATTGTATTTCTGTAGCAGCTGCATGGTTTGCTGGTGGTCCTCCTCCGTCTCGCCGGGGAAGCCCACGATGATGTCGGTGGCGATGGTGACCCCGGGACAGTGCTCCAGCAGGTAGTCGCACACCGTGCAGAACTCCTCCACGGTGTACTCGCGACACATCGCGTGGAGCACGCGGTTGGAGCCCGACTGCACGGGGATGTGAATGAACGAGAACACGTTGGGGTGGCGCAAGAATTCCGCGATGGCGGGGAGGTGGTGGAGAATGTACGGCGGGTTGGTCATGCCCAGACGAAGCATGGTGGACTACACGTCACAGTCGCCCTCCACACCAACACAACCCGCAGGGAACACCTTCACTGCGCTCTGCAGCAAGTCCACCACCGTCAGCTTCAGGTCGATGCCGTACGCGCCCGTGTCCTCGCTGCTCATCCAGATCTCGTACACACCGTCCCTCACCGCCTAACTTTCACTGAGTGAGTGAAACTCCCACCTGCTCCAGACGGTCGCGGATTTGGTCCAGCGGGTAGGAGACGAGCCGTCCGCGAGCGAAGCGCGTCTTGCAGTAGGTGCAGCGGCCCAGACATCCCTCGCTGATGGGGACGATTTCGACGTAACGGTCTCTGCGCACCTTGGGGAGATTCAATGGCGGAAGACCGCGTTGGGTGAGGAGCTGGATCTTGTTCCCCTTCAGCGTCTCCTCCACCACCTCCAGGATGCGGTGGATCTGCTTCACGCCAACGATGGACAGCGAACGCAACCACTGCGCTTCCGCGTCCACTACAGTCAAACGGAAAGAGAATAGCATACCCTGCGGGACACAGCCTGCGGCAACAATCTTCTTTCCCTTGCGACTCGCCTCATCAACGAGATTGTGAAACGCTGTCTCGGACGGGTCCTTCACGGTGCAGCTGTTCAGTATCCTTCATGTGAATCACAGTAGCAAGGCAGTGTACCATAAATCGGCTTCGTCCCGGTTTTCCACAAAGGGGTAACCAAAGTCTGTCAGAATGCCCTACAAGTTCATGACCATGATGCATTTCACACCTTCATATATTCCCCATCGGCAAAATTGTGCGCACAGCCAAAAGTCGTAATCCACAGCTTATATCGTTCCGGAATGATAGTTCCCTCTGCTACATCAATCGCTTCGGCGTTCACCGGTTCGGCTTGTCGGTTCTACTCCTCACTGCCGTTTTCCGTCCCTACGCGAATGCGAACACTGGGAGTGATTTCACTCGCATCTTCGTTCACATCGATGCTGATATCCTCGATATCGGCACTCATGGTGAGAACGAGACGACTATTCTGCCACTATTGTTGTGTTGCAGTGAAGTGCATGACATTTTCGCCATTTGCATTGCATTTCTTTTTGCTGCTATCACTTATTTTGAAGGAACACTGTGTTGCTCTTCAATACGGTGCGAGTGCCTCTCTTTCTTCATAGCGTAGGGGCATCGCAGAACTCTCCTGCTAGAAGTTGCGAAGAGCTCTTTCGATCGGACAAAGACGCAAGGAGCGGCGTTTTCTGGATCGGAGGGACGAAGGAAACGGCGACACAGGTATTCCTCACGCATTTTGTCGTTACATAGACCTACTGCAAGGAGGTGAACAACACGGTGTGGCAGTTGTTCTATGCGACCTCGAACTCTGGCGGGATTCGCAACCGAAAGAGCTACATGCAGTGGATCGAGAGTGCAAACGGTTTTGATTTGTACCGCGATTCGTCCGAATCGAGTTGGTTTTGTCTCCCCTGTTGTGATTCGTAGCCGCTTTGAATGACACGTCGGATTTGCTGAACGGTTCGTGAGAGGGATGATTTGTGAGGAGTAGGCATGTTCCCCATTTCCGAGCTTCCGGAGAGCGCAAACCGCTTGATGATTCACAACGAGGGCGTGTGGAACAGCACGGACTCCTTCTTCATCACCTTCTCCGATCCGCAAATCCTCCGTCAACTCCTTCTCTTTTCGTTGGATTTCGACAGCACGGAGAACAGCAACAGCTGCTACACGCTGAAGCACGGCAACTACTACGTCGTCGAAACCAACAACTACCGTTACCGCGGAACTTCGCTCTCCGTCACGCCGAACGGCATCGGCATTCAGGCGTGTCTCCACAACAACCAGGGGACGGACAACAACCTCATCCCGATCGCCACGCGCAGCGAGGAGTTCTACAACCGCGACTACAGTCTCCCCATGACGATTCCACTGTCGGGTCCGAGGTGCACTGTGAGTGATAGATTTCTGTTCGGCGACGTCACGTCGTCCGCGGCGCAGGGCGCGACGCAGTACATCGCCGGCTCCACCAGCTCGACGTCCGTGAACCGCTTGCGTCTGTTCGTGGCGTCGCAGCGTAGGCATCAAATGCGCGCGTGATTCGTAGCCATGGTCACCTCCACCACCACCTTCCTGCACGTCCATCCCCACTCCGCGAACTGTCTGCCGCCGCCCTCTCAGCGCAGCTGCGCCTGCGTGCCCGCGTGGGCGATCGAGTCCGACGACCTGGACTTCACCACCGACGTCGTCGTGAAGGAGGCGATGTGTCGCCGACTCCACCCCGAGGCGGCGGACTGCTTCCACCTGCCGGAGTGTTCCGGTCAGAAGACGATCGACGGGTTCGAGATCGGCGCTGCGGAGGAGACTTACGAGACGGAGGCGGCGCTTGGAGTGGGCGGTTCTCCGATGTGCGTGCGTGTGTGAGGAGTCAGTCGTAGTGTGGAGGCGTTGACGGACTTCGAGAAGTGGTACCGCTTCGACGCGAGCTACAACGAGCGGTACTCGTACACATTGCCGTTCTTTCTCGACTCGCAGGGAGGCGCCGTATTCGTCAGGTCGGTTTCCTCGTCTCGTTTCACTCTAGCGACTATTTCTATCCCATCGACTCCGCCTCCACGCTCACCACGCTGCGCGAAGCGGTGCTGGGCGTGACCTGCTGGTTCACCTTCGCCTTCACGCAGACCTTCGCCAAGACGGCGCACCCGCAGATCTCCTTCCGCGCCTCCGACTCGATCTGGGTGTACTTCAACAACAGACTGGTGTACTCCGAACAAGGGTGGTGGCTGTGTCGTGTGTTCATCGTAGTGTGGGCATCGCCGCGGAAAGGACGCTCTCGCTCTCGACGTACGTCGCCGGTCTCAGCGGCTCCTTCTACTCCATCCACGTTTTCGCGTCGTCTCGCTCGTGCGTCACACAACCGTCTCTCATCTCCTTCTTCCACTGGCGAACGTCCTCGCCGCCGCAGCGCGAGCTCGAGCCGTTACTCAACCGCGCATTCGCGATGACGGCGAGCACCACCAACCACACGAAGGTGGTGTGGGAGGGCGCCAAGGCGACGATGGAGCAGGGATCGGTGATCGAGATGGAGGTGATGCCGTCGGACTTCTATCGCTTCGACATGGACTTCCAGTTCCACTCGTACTCGGTGGAGAGCGCGATGTGCGTGGTGGTGCATGGGCTTCAGAGCATGACGCCCAGCACGATTCGCCACGGCGTCAGCGTGCGGCGGAGCGCGTCGAGTCCATGCACGATGAACGGCGCGAAGGTAGGCTTCATGTTGACAGTGCGCTGTACGCGTCGATAGAGTGCTTCACGCGTAGCCTTCTCGTGGATCGGGTACGACGAGGCGTCGCGGAACTGGATGGTGTATCGCGTGGCCAGAGAGGGCGTGCCGAACGAGCGCATACAGGTGCGCGTGGACCTGAACGTGCTGTACGGGTACGTGAAGGTGTTTATGGGCGACATGACGAATCCGCTGATGAGCAGCGACGAGGTGCGTGTGACTGCGAAGCGTGAGGCATAGGTGGTCGCGCCCGACGGTGACGCCGCCTGCTCGGTCGCGATCTGGAACCTGTCGAGCGTTCTGGCTGTTGCGTTCCCTGACAAATAGAACTCGTTGACGCTCTTCTCCTCCACACTCACGGTGTATCACCCTGTGGCGTCAGATCTGGTCGGCGATCTGAGTTCGCTGTATTCACAGTCGGTCGTCGCGGGCGAACCGTTTCGCTTCACCGTTCGCTCCGATGGTGTGTCGCAAGTGGACTTCGCACGACACTACGCGATCCGCATAAAGGGACAGAGTTGATGATATATCCCCGATTCACGACTAGCCACGAACAACACGGACTTTACCGACTGCTCCTCCGTCACCGCCGACTCGGACTCCATTACGTTGTGCGTGATCACCACCGTCGCTGACGCGTACGACGTCGACGTGACCTACCTCGACGCCTCCATCTCGCTCTTCCCCTGCTTCGCCTGCATGCACATCCGCCACGGGCCGCTCTCCTACTCACACATCCGCGTCGTCAACCTGAATCGCGTGGTGTACGCGGGCGTGTCGTCTCCCTTCCAGATCTGGCTGCACGACGCGTACGACAACGTGATCGCGCCGTCGAAGGGCTTTGCCTTCACCTTCAAGCCCGACCCGTGGCACTACATCCGAGAGAACCAGGACGGTGCGCGCTGTCGTTGCGCTTGATGGATAGACAAATCGAATGACCACTTTTCGTTCTACCTGTACCTGAACCACACGGAGTCCTTCTCCTTCTCCATCTACCTGAACGACGTGCTGCTGGACCCGCCACTCTTCGCGATCACGGTGGTGACTCCGAAGCCTTCAGATCTCTCTCAGATCCGTTTCTTGTCCTCCGAGGAGAGTATCGTGACGGACCGCTGGATCGATGTTGTGACTATTATATGAATTGAAACGTAGTTCGACGTGGTTCTGCTCGGGGACAAGTACATTTCCATTCCGGCGCACGAGTACGCTATCAAACTGCGGGTCATTCGACACGTGAACGAGAACGCGTTCAACGACGTGAACGCCTTTGAGTACAAGTGCACGTACGTGGAGAAGGAGTACCGCTCGTACAACATGGAGGTGTTCCAGTGCTCCATGCTCATCAAGGAAGTCATGCGTGGGGTGATGCGCGTGTACATCGGGCCCGTGACGAACAAGTCGCTGACGGACGTGGTGATCCTGGACGACTACGACGACGCCCTGCTGGAGATCGAGCACGACCTGGTCATCCACCGCCCGGAGCTCAACTGCAAGCGAATGGTGATTGACATATCCTGAGTGTGTTCGGCGTGGCTCCTTCACCGCACTGGCCGAAGACCATCACGGCGAACCACCACAACATGGCGCGCGTGCATCTCTTCGATGTCTTCAACAACCCGTACAACGCGCCTCCTTCGTCGCAGACGCTCGTCGCTGCACTGACCTACGCCGGTGACGTGTACAGAACGTCTGGCGTGCCCGTGGAGAACGACGACGGAGTGATGCTGGTGAGCATCTTTTCCGCGGACATCCCGCGGGACGCGAGTTCGCAGGCTCAGGTGACGATCACCTGCACGGACGACTCCATCGTGTCCTCCGAAGAGCGGCAATTCAGCGTGGAGGAGGAGGTGATGTTTGAGTGTGTTGTGCGCTGCTGCCCTCACGAATAGACCTGCCAACACCGCTGTTGCCTTCGCGGAAGAGGCCTTCCAGTCGTACAAGCGGATCACGTACACTGTCACGCTGCACGACGCGATGAACCACGTGCTCGCCACCACCGACTACAGGCTGCTCGCCGCACACACCCTCCCCGACAACTCCACGTCGTTCGCCATGGCGGAGTCGAAAGACGCCTCGTTCATCTTCTCGCTGCAGCTCAACCGCCGCGGCGCCCATCGCCTCGCGCTGTACGCCGTGAGTGCCGACGAGGCACTGGACCGCGTGTTCGAGACGGAGATTCTGTACGAGGGCGGCATCCCCGTGTCGTTTTTCGTGTACGGCAACGGCACGCTGTTCCCGCAGAAGGTGGGCGACACGCTGTACGACGGACGGCTGTTTGTGAGGGGTCGGGTGGGCGAGCGTGGAGCGAGTGATGGTTAGAACGCCAACGGCGACGTGGTGCCTCTCGGAGGCGATTCCGCCGTGTATTCCGTCGTGGTGTCCGACAAGGAGGGAAACGTCACGTTGGCGTCGCTGGACGTGAACTACGATGCTGGGGACGAGTGCATGCAGTTGCGTTACTCCTTTGTCGCGACTTCCACGGAGTACTCGATTCGCGTTTTCCGCGGTTCTTCCGCCATTGCAGAAATCCCCTTCACGATCGACACGCACACCTACGAGGATCTCGCCATGTCCCAATGGATAAGGGGTGTTATGACTAGGACGGACCCATCTGTCGTGTACGCCACCAACACGCTTATGGACGTTCGCAGTATCGACACCTACTCCTTCGTCATTCACCTTCCGCTGGGACTGCTCCTTTCGCCCTCCGCCTTCTCCGTTCACTCGTCGCCCGGCACGCCCGCGTCGTCCGTTCTCACGACCTCCTGCTTCGCTGTGACGATGCCGTACGCCACGACCGTGTACCTCACGCCGCTCGTCGCAAAGGCAGGCAACTACTCCATCGGGTTCTTCATCCACAACGTGCTGTTCCGAGCGAACGTGGTGCTTACGGTGCAGCACGCGATCCACTCGCCGCAGTACGTGAGCTGGGGCACGGGACTTGTCGGCGGCAAGACCACAGACACGCTCCACCTCTACGTGAAGAAGACGGACACGTTCGGGAACGTCTAGTAGGCGTGTGTGTGCGGCGTGAGAAGTAGCGACCTCGACTCCCTGTCGGTGGCGGTGCAGTCCGTCGAGCGCGCGCACTCTCTCACCGTGACGAGGACGGTGAGGGAGCAGTTCGTCGACTTCTCCTTCGCGGACACGATCCTGCCCGCCGATGCGTTCGCCGACCAGCTGAAGGTGCAGTTGTTCGACGCGGGCATCGAGTGCGCGTTGGTTCTCCCCTTGGCGTATCTGGTGATCAACCCGTCAGGCTTCTCCTTCACGCGGAGCGTGCTAAGCATGGACTCTCAACAGGTCGCGGGACACAGCGTGACGCTGTCCATCACGCCCTACGACGAGAACGGCAACCTGTTGTCCGTCTCCTCCATCGCGCCCTTCCTCAACATCACAGGTGGGGTTCTGCGTGGTGCTCACGACCGTAGTCTACGACGCAGCGAACGAGCCCGTGATGACGTCCATCAGCTACTCTTCCTCGCCCTTCGGCAGCCACTCGCCCGTGTCGCCCTTCGTGTCCTCCGCCAACGCCTCCACGGTCGTCTTCTCCTTCCTCCTCTCCACGTCCGGCGAGTACATCGTCACGCTCTGCGTCATGAACGGTCCGGTGGGCTGGGAGCAGTCGCTGCGCGTCGTGTCCTCCACGCTGGACCCGTCGCTGTCGTCCGTGGAGCTGGTGGGCGCCAGCACGCCCACTGTCATCACCAGCGAGGCGATCACGGCGGCGATGTACGCCAAGGGCGATGCGTTGGGCATCCATATCACCAACGACGTGGTGGTGCGGAACCGAAACACGGCGGTGATCAGCGGGACGCAGTTCCTGCTCCGTCTTCACCTCTACGACATATCCTTTTGTGGTAACTGAGAACTCCTTCACTCGTCACATCTACTCCAACCTGCTGGAGGACACCTCGTCGCTGCAGCTCCTTCTGTACTACATCGAGGAGCACCGCGCGCCGGACCGTCTGCGCGTGTACCGCAACAAGGACGGCTCGTTCTGCGTGGCGATGGTGATCCGCACGGAGGGCGCGTACACCATCGACGTGGTCTGTGACCACCAGTCGCTGGTACGTGCGGTGGCGACGAACTGAAGATTAGGACGTGATGCTGCCGCTGGCGGTGATTCCAGCCGTGGAGAGCAAGCTGGTGTTCAGCAACGAGGACTTCTTCTGTCCGCTGAAGAAGTACACGGGCGGCAGCACCGTGTGCGGGTACTTCGGCACGCGCAACGGCGTGTCGACGGCGTTCGCCGTGGACTTCGTCCAGAGCCTCTACGTGCTGCTGAGCGAGGAGCGTCTGAAGGAGGGCGAGAAGGCGCTCACCATCTTCTTCATGCACGAGGTAGGGCAGGCGGCGCTGGTGGACGTTAGGAGAACTGCTTGTACAACCACACGATCCCTGCGCGCAGCGTTCGCGTGATCTCCCAGAGTCCGTTCGTCGTTCACTACCGCTTCGAGTACGACCGCACGAGCGACGCCCAGCCCCCGAAGTATATCCTTGTGTGTGTGCGTGTGTGTGTTCATTTGTCGTTCACTTGTCATTCACCTGTCATTCAATTGTGCTCGCTTGTGTTCAATTGTGTTCAATTATCATTCGCTTGTCATTCGCCTGTCATTCACTTGTCATTCATTTCCATATTGTCTCTTTAACCCCCACTCGGACAGTACTCCATCAACGTGCTCTTCAGAGGACTGTTCGTGCCGCTGCAGCCGCCGCTGCAAGCCGCTCTCTACTCCGGAGTGATCTCCGTGGCGAAGTCGTTCTGCTCCTACTCGCCCTCGGCGGCGTCCGTGCTCGTGGAGTGCACGCTGCGCGACAAGAATGGCTTCACCCTGCAGAACTACCCATACAACCCGCGCGCGTACCAGAAGGTGACTCACATGCTCAACACGCACTACAACACCACTGTGGTGGAGGAGGCGTTCGACATGGAGGACGTGGGCAAGGGCGTGTATCGAGTGACCGTTCCCACGCTGATCGCCGGACACGCGGTGATTCAGGTGGAGAGCGACGACATGGACGTGGTTCTGAAGCAACGATACGAGGCGGATGTCCCCTTCGGGCCCGTCTCCGTCGAAGCGTCCGTGGTGCGTGGACCGTCCACCTCGCAGTGGTTCCTCGAAGACGCTCTGGAGGTGGAGGTGGTTGTGACGGACACTAACGGGAACATGCTGTGTGGCGAGGACAGCGACGTGGAGGTGGTGCTGGTCATCGATTCGGTGAACAGCGACAGCGACTGGGACGCGGTGCGGCAGTCCACGCAGGTCCTGCAGCCGGCGAGCGAGTGCGCGCTGTCGGAGCGGTTCACGTCCTTCTCCACTCGATTCTTCTTCCTGCAGGAGGGCACCGTGGTCGTGTCGGTCGTCGTGAGAGGGAGCTCGCAGTCCGCGCTGACGCTCCACTCCTTCCGACTGACCGTCAGCAGTTACACTTGTCCGCAGAACGCCTCCTCCAACTTCACCTGCTTCGACTACCCCAGCGAGAGCCAGGCGGCGTCGCGCGATTTCGTCTTCAACTGCGTGGGCTCGCCGAGCAGCTGCAGCGTGGGGCTGGTGCAGACGGACCGCTGCGAGGAGCACGAGTCGTACTGCTGGGGCTACCGGAGCTACAAGCCGTGGTGCAGCAGCGCGCTGACGCCCTCGCTGGAGTGCGCGTGCACGTCCACCTCCTGCATCACGGGGCAGTGCTACAGCGACGACTCCAACTGCCCGCTGGCGCCGCTGTGCCCGTCGGACTACACGCTGTGCTCGGACTACCACTGCGTGAAGGATCCGTCGGAGTGTCCCACGATTCTCGCGTGCCCCACGAGCATGGTGCTGTGCGGCGACCTGAAGCGCTGCGGCGTGTCGAAGGAGGACTGCGACTTCGTTGCGACGGCGTCGTGCCCTCCACACCAGCCGTTGCTTTGCGCCGACGGCTTCACCTGCGTGTCGCGCTACGACCTCTGCCCCACAGCCATCCGCTGTCCGCCCGGCTTCGTTCGCTGCGAAGGAGGCACCTGTCGCGAGTCGGTGGACGACTGCGTCGCCACCATTCCCTGCCCGCTGTCCAAACCCATCCGCTGCAGCGACGGCACCTGCTCCGCCGTGTCGCCTCTGACCTGCTCCTCCGCCGTCACCTGTCCGCCGGGCTTCGTCGCCACCAGCGACAAGCGGTGCCTCTCGCTGTCCAGCCAAGGCACACCGCTGCTCTCCTCGTCGGGTCGCTGCCCGTCGACGCACGTGACGTGTCCCGACGGCACCTGCGCCACGGTGCAGAAGCTGTGTCCCACGCCCACGCAGTGTCCTCCCGGCTTCGTGCTCTGCTCCGACATGTCGTGCCGCGCGGACGAGCGTTTGTGCCCGTCGTACAAGGAGACGTGCTTGCCTCCGCTGATCCACTGCTCGTCGGGCGAGTGTGTGCAACGACCCGAGGACTGCGCCTCGCAGATGATTTGTCCAGAAAACAGGCCGATTCGGTGCATGGACGGGTCGTGCGGAACCAACAGCACGGACTGCGTCGTCAACCAAAATAGCGACTATTTCTTCTATCTCGCGCAGTCGTCGACGGTTGCGCTGAAACACCCCCACGAGGCGGTCAACCTGACGGCGGGCGTGGCGTTCCCGCTGGCGCTCACCGTTCATCAGCCGCCCTGCGGCAACGCGTTCCCTCTGTACTGCTCGTCGATGGGCGTCTGCGTGTCCTCTCCCGCCAACTGTCCGCACCAGCCCTTCTGCCCCTCGCAGCTCCCGCACCGCTGCCCGGACGGTCGCTGTGTGAATTCGGAGACGGACTGTGTGTGGCGCGAGAGCGAGTGCGAGGAGGGCTACGTGCGGTGTCCGATCAGCGGGCTGTGTCGGAAGAGTTCATCCCTGTGCCCGATACTGAAGAGTTGTGGGCCTTATGAGTCGCTGTGCTCCAATTCGGTGTGCGTGTCGCAGCTGGGAGACGTCGTGGGTCTACCCGAGTATCTCACGGAGAACAGGATCATCGGCGATTTGAAGTACTCGTTCCTGACGGACGCGACGGTGTTCGACTTCATGAGGGAGTCGCTGGAGTTCGTGATCGACTTGTGCGTGTTCGAGATCCTCAACGAGGAGAAGGTGGAGGAGGCGTGTTGCGTGAACGGCTGCGACGCCAGCTGCATCACCAGCGAGAAGGACCGCGTCCGCGCGCAGTGCAAGGAGCTGAAGAACCACTACCCGTGCGAGGAGGCGACGGACGAGGAGAGCGCGTTACTGGCGTGTCCGCGCGACAAGCGGCGGTGCTTCGACGGTCGCTGCGTGGGGTGGAACGAGACGTGCGCCACGATCACTGTTTGTCCTCGCGACCGCCCGGTGCGCTGCATGAACAACGCGTGTGTCCACGACTCCTCGGAGTGCGAGCGCGGCGTCACGTGCATGGAAGGTTATGTGATGTGCGACGACGGCTCCTGCGCCACCGACTACGCGGCGTGCAGCTACATCGTGTGCGACGAGGACGCGCCCTTCCTGTGCTGGGACCAGTCGTGCCGCAGAACGCCCGAGGACTGTCCGCAGATGAACGAGTGCGCCGACGGCATGTACTTCTGCGCCGTCACGGGCGACTGCGTGTACGACCGCAACAGCTGTCTGAGCAACGGGCTGCGTGTGGACGCGGCGCAGCGCGCGCTGGTGGGCTTCTGCAACGGGAAGCACCTGTGCGAGGACGGCTCGTGCCGCAACGGCGAGATGAGTTGTCCGGCCGAGAGCTGTCCGGAGCAGTTCAGTACGCGCTGCGCCAGCGGGCTGTGCGTGAACGACCCTGCGGAGTGCAGGGCGGTGACGCTGCAGAAGTGTCCGGCCAGCGCTCCGGCTCCCTGCTTCGACGGCAGCTGCACCACGGACGCCTCGCTGTGTCCGCTGTCGACGCACTGCAAGCCGCCCTTCCGGCGCTGCTCCAACGGCCTGTGCGTGATTTCGCGCACCATGTGTCCCATCACCTACCCCGTCTTCGCCGTCGGCGCGAACTACACGCGCTATCACCCGCTTCTCCAGTTCCTTCGCACGGATCGCGTGGTGGACTACCTCGCGTCGCTGGCGGCGTTCGCGGCGGTGAAGTGTCCCACCGACGCACCCTTCCTGTGCGCGTCGGGCAAGTGCGTGCCGTCTCCCAACTACTGTCATTCGACCACTCCCTGCTCGCACGACCTCCTCCACAACGGGAACCAGCGTTGTCTCGACGGCTCCTGCGTGTACAAGCAGTCCTCCTGCTCGAACGCCACTCTGTGTCCCAGTACCGCACCCGTTATGTGCATGACCGGTCCCTATTCCGGCATGTGCGTGACCGACTCACTGGACTGTCTCCAGGAGAACGGCTGCCCGCTGCGCTTCCCCAAACGCTGCTCCAACGGCGCGTGCGTGGCTGCGGAGGTCGCGTGTCCCGCCGTGTCGATCGCGACGGGGTGTCCCGCCGACCTGCCCGTGAAGTGCATCACGGGCGAGTGCAGGCGCAGCGCGACGGAGTGCACGCTGCTGAACGGCTGTCCGCCGCTGACACCCTTCAAGTCGCGTGACGGAGTCTGCTACAGAACGCCCAAGGACGACGTGTCGTTCGGGTCGTACAACGCTGTCACTACCTGCCCGACGTCGGCACCGGTGAGGTGCTGGGACGGACGCTGCGTGCTGTTCCCAGCGGAGTGCAGAGCGTCCGTCGGCTGCGACCTCGCCTCGCCCATTCGCTGCGTGTCTGGAGAGTGCGGCACGCTGCCGAAGCAGTACCCGCCGACGGACTTCATCGTGGAGTCGGCGCTGAGCAGCGTGATCATCGAAGAGAGGGAGATCGCGCGCGTGCGCAACGACGTGTGTCGTCCCACCCCCACCTGCCCGCCGGAGCAGCCGTACATGTGCGCCGACATGCACTGCGTGAGTGACTACGCACACTGTCGCGCCTGCGCCAACTGCACCACCTCCAGCTGGGACCTGCCCTTCTGCCCGCCGTCGCGACCCATCTACTGCCCCGCCGACGGCGCGTGCGTGCGGAACCAGGGCGACTGCGCCAACTACCGGCTCTGCCCTCCGGAGCGCGCGTATCGCTGCTTCACTGGGGAGTGTGCGGAGACGCCGTACAAGTGCATGTACGCGGACGTGAGCCAGCTGGACCAGGTGTTGATCAGCGTGAAGAAGCGCGTGGTGGAGGATCCTGATTACCTGCGCTGGCACTGGTGGTGGCGCGTGTCGCGGGGACGTCGCATCACGGTGGACCCGTACCCGTTCACGATGTGCTCGAACGGCGCGATGCAGGACTACGAGGAGTGCGAGCTGATTCCGCAGTGCACGGTGTACCATCCCAAACGCTGTCCGGACGGCACATGTGTGGGCATGGACGCGACGTGTCCGGACGTGCTGAACACGGAGCTGCCCGACTTCGACACGCTGATGCCGATCCGTCATTACTTGTTCCCCCACACCAGCGCGAGCACGCGGAGCAGACAGTGTCTTGTGGGCGAGCTGTGCAGCGACGGCGTGTGTCGCCTGCGCTGCGCGACGAGCATCGGTTGCGGTATCGACGAGATCCAGTGTCCTGATGGACGTTGCATGTCGGTGTTGCCCGGCGTGTCGGACAGCGCCGTGTGTCGCGGGCTGGACAACTGCGGCGACGACGAGTATCGCTGCTTCACGGGCAAGTGCGTGCAGTCGCTCAGCGAGTGCTTCGAGGACCACTTCGTGTCCATCCTCCCCGACGAGGTGTTGCTCACCATCGCGTCGCAGGAGCTGAAGGACGTGATGCTCTACAACCACAAGCACGAGGTGTACGCGTACCTCGCCTCGCCCGCCGCCGCGTTCACCGCGCCGCCCGAGCCCTTCTTCCTGCACATCACGCCGCTGAGCATGAATGAGCTCTCCAGACAGCACGTGATCATCGACGACGCCAACCGCGCGACGGAGCTGCGCCTGAACCCCGTGGTGCGGCCCGCGACGCTGCTGCTGTCTCCCGCGATCCACCTGGAGTTCATCGCGCTGCGCGAGAACACGACGATTCGCACGCTGCAGCACCCGCTGATCCTGAGCTTCCTGAAGCCTGCCTCCTACGCCATCTTGCCCTTCGTGCGCTACGACAACCGCATCTACCGGAACCCGCTGCACATTCAGGAGGACGAGGTGTGTCCCGCGATTCTGGAGATGGCGACGTGGGTGTGCATGAACGAGACGAGTTACGCATACAGCGCGGGAGCGTTCCACGTGAAGGTGAAGAGCGCCGTGTCCATCGCGCTGATGTACCACCCGCTGACGCCCGTCGGGGAGATTGCGGAGAAGAAACAAACGGTGACGGCGGTGTTCCTGGACATTGTGGGCGCCTCGCTGTACGTGTCGGTTCCGCTCATTCTGCTGCTGTTGTGGGTGCTGGTGCGCATGATGGACTACCGCCTGACGTGGGAGCAGAACGTGGACTGCTACCAGTACTCGAGAATCCACACGGACGCGGAGGCGATGATCCTGAAGGAGAAGTCGCACACGTCGAAATGGAAGCAGATCGATTTCAGCGACGTGGTGAAGAGCAGGCAGGGCGCGATCTCGAACCCGCTGGCGGTGCGCCGCATTCTGAACGACATGTACGACCACCAGATGAACGAGGTGAAGGAGACTGCGAAAAAGAACGAAGAGACGATTTGCAGACTGAAGAAGGAGAAGGAAGCCGTGATGGTAAGGTTTTGGGGGAGGAGTGACGGGTAGAAGGAGATTGAAGAGCTGAAGATGAGAACCGTTTTTACATCCGATGTATAGTATTTAGTGTGTTTCCGGTTTGTTTTACTCGCACTCCGAAGAATTCCACACTTCTCTTCCGAATCAGGATACGCTTTCACATGCAACCTGAATACTGTGCCATATGCAATTCCCAGGAAACAGAAGACTGTCCTCTCGTTGAATGCGGTAGTTGCTGCAGGGTCCGGATTATCCCCCATCTGAACCCGTAGAAAGTGTGTCCCGCGTGCGCTCCTTACAAATCGCCTATTCCTTACATGGGCAAGACAAAGCCATGTCGTGTGTGCAAGAACTGTATACTGTGCTACGCAAACTGTCCATCTCCGTTCCGAGAAAAGCAATCGACGATCCCCTCCCCTTGTACACGCGACTACCACGCCTTCTCTACATTTGCTGAATCTGCCTGTTGTGGCGATATATATGTTGCATTGGTGGACTGGTGTGAGGAGTAGAATCACTGTCTTCATCCGTCGGAATGGAGTACGTCCTTTGGTCGTTCCTTCTCGCAGATCGGCGACTACCGGATCACGCCGCTCTGGGTGCCAGATGCGATGGCACCCGGCTGTTCCAATTGCCGTGTTTCGTTCTCCTTCTTCAGGAGGCGACACCACTGCCGTGTTTGCGGAAGAGTGTTTTGCAAGAAGTGCTCCTCGAAGAGAGAGGTAGGTCTGTCGTGCGGGATGAACCGCAGGATTTGTCCTCTTTCGGCTACGCGGCATCGAAGTGCGGTCTGCAGCGCGTGTGTGATCGGTGCAGCGAGGAGTTGCACGCAGCGCTCTCTCCGTGGAATCGTCTTCCGTTTTCAGCCCAAGTGCTGGTGTCCTCGTTCCTCGCTCCGTCCTCCGTTTTTCACCTATCTGTCGTGGATCGCGAGACGCATCGTCGATTCACATCTCGCGACTTCGACTCCACCTACTGGAAGTACCGCGTCGACGGCAACCTGAACGGTCTGTTGCACGCGCTGCAGAAGTGCCCGATGCAGCCGCAGCACGTGGACAGTGACTCCATCCACTTCACGGTGCGCAGGGACGACGAGATGAGCGTGAGCTCGACGGAGGGTTGCAAGTGGCGTCTGGAGTACATCGAGAAGATCGGCATCCCCGGCAGCACCAAGTGCTCTCTCTTCTTCCTCCAGTACCCCCTCGTACCCCCCGTTTTCCCTGCTCACGCGTAGATCCACATCCGTGCGACAGCCCTCCGCAGTCTCCGCACGCAGAGCGTGCAGCACCTCGTGGTGGTGGAGAGCATCTTCCAGTCGGCGGACACGATGCGGTCGCTGATCCGCTGTCTGCAGTTCGGCAGCAACGAGGTGCTGAGGCGGCAGCAGATCCCGCGGGAAATCGTGGAGTTGTTGCTGATGGCTGCGGGGTGTCTGCTCAACGCGACGCAGAAGTCTGTCGGGATCAGCACCGTGTTTCGGGACAACGAGGGCATCATGACGATCGTGTCCCTATTGAAGAACGAGGTGTTGTTCCCGCGCTCCGCGTTCGCCGCCAGCACCGACCGCTCGCCCTCCGCCTCCTTCGTCACAGACGGCACCTGTTCCTCGCTGGCGTCGCCGTGCGAGTCGAACCCGCTGTGTGTGGTGACGCACCACGACCCGAGCGTGAAGAAGCTGCAGGTGTATTTGGCGGGAACGCTGATGAACCTGAGCAACGTGGACGAGAAGAACTGCGCCGAGATCGTGGCGCTGGACGGCGTGGAGACGCTGATGGGGATGATGCAGTTATCGACGGACCGCTTCAACACGTACTGTTTGGAGTGTGTGAAGACGTGCTGTCGCGGACTCGCTAACTCCTCCGTGAGTTCCGTAGTGTGTGGTGACGGCTAGACGCAGATGGCGCGCTGCAATGGCCTTGTCCGTATCATTAACTGTTTCTCGTGTCCCAGCTCGCAAGTCGTGTCGTCGGCGATCAGCGCCTGCACCGCGCTGTTCCACGGCGACGCGCAGAACAAGCGCATGTTCCGCATCGCCAACGGGCTCAACGCGCTCATTCAGGTCGAGGAGAGCTGGGCGGGGAAGTGCAGCGTCAACGCCGCCAAGCTGATCACGAACCTGCTGCACGGCGGTGGTGGTGACGCGTGCGCGTGACGCGTAGACAGTCGCATGGTGGAGGAGTTTCTGCACCAGCGAGGGTTGCAGCGACTGCAGCGGCTGTTCGAGCAGAGTCGCGTGGAGCTGAGCGGTTTCCTCTTCGGGCAGCTGATGAACTGCGTCATGTTCAGCAAGGAACCACTGTACGTGCAGGCGCCGCTGGTAGAGACGAGAGGTGTGAGTGAGTCGTAGTTGGCCGCGCTGATGAGCGAGATCAGGAGTTACGTGAGTCTGGCGGGAGACAACGACGTGACGCCGCGCGAGGACCAGTCGGTGTTGGTGGCGTCGCCGACGGAGTGTCGACTCGTGTTCGGTCATGAGAACACGCCGTCCAAAGCGAGCAGTCGGAACAGCAGCTACTCGGAGGAGAACCGTCTGAGCGAGGGCGCGAGGGTGGGCAGCGAGGAGAAGAGAAAGGTGAGTGTTGAGGAGAAGAGGAAGGCAAACGCGTACGTGGTGACGCACATCCCGCTGTGGCTTGGCTTCGCGGCGGGCGCGATTTGTTACCTGTTGAAGAACGGTAGCGGTGGGGCGAGGGAGTGAGCGATAGAAGACCAGATCCAGCTGTTTGTGGACTTCTCGGTGGTGCCGCTGCTGCAGTCGATGGTGCCGTTCTGCGACGCGCAGGGGAAGTCATTCATATCCTTGTTTGGGTTGAGCGTGAGCCTTCACCGACACATCGAGCAGTCGCTGAAGCAGATTACTGCGTTTGAGAATCAGTGATTCCTGTTTTCTATCATACACTTAGTTCTTCCAACTCCCTTGTGAGCCACAGTTCACTCTGTTATCACCAAAACTCTGTGAATTGAAAGCAGGGTTGTGATTCACTGAAAGGAAACAACTCTGCAACAAACACACCAAATGGGAGGAAGAATCGAGTCCAGATTGCTCATCAGTCTCTGACTGTCTGTCTCGGCAACGGCTTGGGGCGACGCGATTGGAGCGTTGTAGCCCGGATGCGACGCGGCGTACTCCATCTGCGCCTTCTCCAGCAGCTCCTTCGCGAGTCCCTACAAGTCACGAAGAGGACACAGCCGCACTTGCTCCTCCTCCATGGGCAGGGGATTCAGCACCTTGTTCATCACTCCCGAACTACAAGTGAGTCACACTGAGAGTTGCCTACCTCACAAAATGGTCGTCCATCGCCGAGTTGAACTCGCCAAACATTCTGAAGATCTAACGCGTGATCATCCGAAAAGAGACAAACCGCTTCCGAGTTCTCGGTTCCCTGCACGCTCTTCATGCACCTCGTGGCCTTGTAGAGAGACTCGACGGCCTAGGATTGAAAGCGACAGCGAATCGCGACTTCCTGAGAACTGATCATAACCTTCATTTCGTTCGCAGAAACGTCCATCCTGCAGCTCATGAAGATGAGGTTGCGGATTTGCGCCTTCTTCTGCACAGCCATCTACACTGATTACACAAATGCGGCACACTACGTCGCAGAACAAACGGGCTCCCTCCTCGTTGCCTCTCGAGATTTCCTACGAGTCAACACGAGTGAACACGACCCACATAGGTAATCTTCTTTGTTAGCGTCTTTATCTCATTTTCCATTTTCTTCGCTTGGCTTTGGAGCATTTTGCTCTGCAGCTTCAGGTTGATGATGCTATGTGCGCGATGAAGGAAGAGAAATCGTCCCATGCACAAGGATATCCATCACATCATCCGTGTGATCCTTCTTCTTTCCGAAAAAGCTAAACATCGTAACAAAAACTGGGTTGAAAGAGAGCGTGCAGTGGTGCTTGATTATGAACACCCAGTTCAACTCTACTGTCTGTCCGTGAATCCGCGAGTCACATGCACAGTGGATGGAGAGGGGAAGGGACATCTCAGTTTTGTGAAACAGACGTGATTGTTGCAGTCGCCCCCAAACCCCACTTCTGGATTCGATTCCATGAGACAAACGAGAATTTACAGCTAGAAGAAGGAAGGACAGACGATTTGCCAACAGTTTAACACTTCCCATTACCCGCTCTCCTTTCATTCCAAACCGTCCACTCACTTCAGAATGAACGAGGTTTGCGCGTTTCCTCGCTGATTCATCCCCACTAGATTCCGTCGGTCAAGTGCTATCAGCTGCAACTGGAAGACGATGTCTCGATTGCCTGCATTGTGATCGCCGACATCAACTGCGACGACATTGAGAACATGATCGTTGGCAGTATGGACGGTGTGGTGAAGGTAGTAAACGTGGGAAAACTTAAAATCAAATGAGAACTAGTTGAACGGCATACCGAGTAATGTGCAACCCTTATCGGGAATCAGCAAACTGGCTGCGATGTGCGTCTATGATACAGGATTAATTGCGTGCTCTGTGGACGGGCATTGCTACATGATCGTCTGCAATCTGTACCGATGACTTCTTCCACTCACGGCATAGCTTAAAGAACAGCGGACAGTACAAGTACAAACTCGAAGTGGAGTGCGTCGAGGACGTGCCCCGGAACTGCTCCATTATTCGCTACTACAAGAGGGATAGGAACTACATCGTGGTTGGAACGGACGACGGGTTTATCGCCGTCTACGAGATCCAGAGTAATCATCTCGTGGGTGTGGAATTCTGTCTTCATTCTAGTTCCCTCTGTTTCACAGAAGCCTGAAGGGAGCGGTAGTCGACATCACATCGAAGCAGGACAGTCCCTTCCTTCATCTGTATGTCTCCTGTGAAGGAGACACCGCATACGAAGTGAGCATTAATCAAAACGCGAGGGATGTGAAGGAGTGGAAAGCGGATACGTGCCATATGAAGGGATATGGGTATCATCACACCTACGTGTATCCGGAAGACGATTCTTCAAGCGTCCACTGCTCCTGCGAGGGTATAGCGAAGTGCTGCAGTATCGAGTCTTCCTCCTCTTTCAAGCGCATGGAGCTACACAGCGACAACCAGCTCTTCCTTGTCGACGAAAAGCAGAACCAGTACAAAATCGATATCCGAGACCGGATCGATGATCTGACCGCCTTCTGTATTGTGGATCGAGATATGCAGCTGCGGATTGTGCTGGTTTGTAGGGACTCCAACAAGCTGAACGTGTATACCGATATTCTGCAGCACTACGATCTCCTGGCTTTGTAATGGCTCTTTGTTCCAGACGCATGTCGATTCGCTCCGCTTGTATTTGATTCTGGTCATGAATGAGACAGAGCAGCAAATAAGACTTGCGAACGGCCTGAATCCGTTGCGATGGTGAAGCAAACCGGTTTGATACACAACGTGCTCATTACGAACGTGAATGGTACCATTCTCCTTTCCACGTAAGTCGTTCTGTGTTTCCTTCAGGGAATCAGTTACTGGGATGGATCGAGCGCATCCGAGAGGGGCAGATTCGAGCACGATCTTTATCTCCAATGCAGACCTGAGTGGGCGGAGCTGAAGCCCTCAAAGGAGGACGCGGACAAGGTGGACCAGTTTAAGCCGCACATTTCTCTGGTGGAGTATCCTCCTCGCGAGTGGCGCTGATGTGTAGGGGAAAGTGTGTTGTATATAAGAAGGTGAACGACCTAATATTCTTTATAACGGGGAGCGGCGAATACACGGGATTGATTTGTTGTGTCCTCCTTTCCTGGCTGACGCGTAGTGAACGAGATTCTGGACGTGATTATTAACGGCATGATCGCCATGTGTCCGAAGAAGAGAATGTGGGCGCTGGACTTCAAGGAGGACAACACGTACGGCAAGATGGTGGCTATGCTGGATCAGATTATCTACATGGTTTCCACTCCGTATTCTGGTGACGTGTAGGGACACTACTGCCAGTCCGATATCGTCGTTGCCGATGATCGTGCGAAGATGAAGCCCATAAAATAAGAACTTGTAGCATTGCTGTCGCGTGTTTGTTGCTGCACTTTAATACTATTTCCACTGCCAGTTGCTCATTCCCATTCTCTTTCTCACAAACAACCATTACAGCAAGTTCTCCTTCTCCTTTCTCGTTCTCTCCTTTCTCTCCTGGTAACTCTCCGCAGTGTTCTTCCTGCGCAGTCCCTCGTTGAGGCGCTTTCCCAGCTTTCCTTGTCGGATGTTGTACACGATGAGGATGGTGCCCAAGACAATCAAGACAACGAGAACAACCACAATGATTCCCGCGATCTTGGACCCAGGGGTACGGAGCAAGGGATTGGACACCATAATGAAATACAATCCTTCAGGGAAGTCCTTGGGAGGATTCGTGTACATCCGGTAAGTCATCTGCTCCTGCAGCTTATTCACGTTGTCGAACACGTAATCGGCGATCCGCAAGTCGGCCACAAGACGCATGTTGAAGCACACGTTGATCGTCTCCGAGTCGGAGCAGTCGCGGACCAAGTACGGCTTGATGTCGTCCTTCTTCAGCATCAGGATGTCGCGCGTGATGTCGATGAAACGGTCCTTCACTATCGCGTCGAACGTGCTCAGTCCGCAGTTGCTCACCATGTACTTGAAGTCGATGTACGCGGTGTCCGCTGCCGGGACGGTCGACAGGCAGTTGGAGTAGTCCACAGCGGACCACACCGCCTCGTACTTGTCGTACTCGCACGTGCGCACCGCCTCGCCGAAGGTGCGGCGCGGACACGCTCCGTACGTCGTCACTCCCGTGCGCACGGACTCCCAGCCCTTCATCTTGGGACAGTAGACGATGTTGCATGCATAGAGCACCATCTCGGCGATGCCCGCCACGTCGCGACTCAAGCCCTCCTCCACCACCAGACGGTACGCCTTGTACGCCCTCTCGCTCTTGAGGAAGACGGTCGAGGGCTGTCTGCCGTCGAAGAAGTTGCGGTCGTCCACCGCGGCGAGCACGTCGCCCTTGTCGTCGCCCGTCATGCCCCAGATCTCGAACTTCTTGGGGTTCTGCGCGGATGCGTCATACATCGGGTAAACCACCACCTTGTTGACGAACTCGAAGCGGTCGTTGTTGTAGGCGAACTGCACGAAGGCGGGCAGCGTCCGGTCGCGCCACATCGTCTTCACGTTGTCGTCGAAGGCGTTGGCGGGCACGTACTGCTCGGCGGGGGAGTGGTCGCTTCCCGAAGCCGCGCCGCGGTCAGTGCGCTTCAGGCACTCGCCGGACAGCAGCGAGCCGTACACGTCGAACACGATGTCGCCAGCGGCGCCCTCCGAGCGGTGCAGCTCCACCGCCAGCACGTTCTTGCCGTTCTGGAGAACGCTCGTGGGCACGGAGGTGCGGCGCCAGAGCAGCGAGTCGTAGCGGTCGACGGCGGTGGAGGCGTGGGTCACGCCCTCCGCCGCCATGTTGCGACGCGCCACCTCCTTGCCGTTGATGTACGCGATCGCGCCGTCGAAGATCTCCAGGTCGAACGCGAACAGCGGGTACTTGCCGCGGTTGTCCACCGTGAACTCCTTGCGGAAGTACGCCGTGTTGGCGACGAAGCTGCCGAAGGTGTCGTGGTTGGCGGTCGCCCAGCTCTTGTCGTTGAAGCCGAGCGTGTTCCACTTGGCCGCGGGCGCCTTCGCGCCGTTGTAGAACTTCATGTCGAGGCGGTCCATGATCGCGAAGTTGATCGTGAAGTACTCCGTCTTCTCGCCCTTGTCGTTGTCCAGGAACGGCGACGCCAGCACGTCGTCCCACGCGTCCTTCACGATCAACTCGAGTCCCGCCGCCCAGGAGCCTCCGTTCTTCGCCTTCATCGCCACCGCGTACTCGCCGTTCGGCAGACACATCTCTCTCTCGAACGCAGCGTCCGAGAACTTGTGATTCAGCACCTTCTTCCCTGACTCGTCCGTGACTAGCACCGAGTCGCCGCCGCCGCCCTCCTTTCGCACGAAGGAGACGAACGCCTGGCCGTCGGGACACGTGCCGACGTTGAAGGTGACCATCGCCTCGCCCCGTCCCTTGTCGTTCTCCGTGAACAGTGTGATGTTGTACGACCCGCGCTCGGTGAAGGAGCCGCTCAGCGTCTCTCCGTCGAACGTGACCGTCGAGGGCAAATCACCCTCCACCTGGATCTCGCGATACACGCCCTCCACCGTGACGCGCACGCTGAACTTCTGTCGCAGCAGCAGCGCCAGGTGGTTCTTGTCCGGCTTGACGGTGGGGGGCTTCTGAACCTCCGTTGAAAACGTCTTCGCCACCGTCATCGACCCTCTCAGGAGCTCCGCGACGTAGAGCATGCCGTCCTCACGGTACAGCCGCACGATGCAGATGAACTGCGGGGAGCGCATGCACGTGAAGGTGGCGCGGTACTCGTCGCTGGGGACGCACATCGAAACGCCATAGTAGCCCTGCGGAATCATGGCCGCCTCGGCCACCGTCGCGTTCGTGTTCGCGTTCTGCAGCAGGAAGGACGAGGGACTGTTGCCCGTGGCGAACGTGTAGAAGGCCTTGCCGTACTGACAGCCGATCACCGTGATGGCGAACGTCTTGGTCGCGGCGCCGCCGCCGTTGGACGCGATCACCGTGATCGTCGTCTGCGCCAGCGGCAAGTGCGTCATGCCCTCGATCTGCAGGGTCTCCAGGTTCAGCGCCAGACCGTCGGGCAGCGCAGGGTCGAAGTCCCAGCTCACCGGGTTGTTCTCGGCTCGCAGCTGGATGGGGGAGATGGTCTCAAACTGGTTGATGGTGATGGCGCTCAGCGGGGCGCCGTCCTTGTCCGTGATCGTCAAACCCGTGGGGGGCGCAACGTAGCTGACCGCGAAGGAGACGGTGGTCGTGTACGTGGCTCCCTGCGACGACGCGGTGATCGTGTACACGCTCTCCTCGCTGTCCTCGCGCGGTGTGCCGCTGATGACGCCATCGGCCTGCAGCGTCAGACCGTTCGGCAACGCGGGCGTGACGGAGAAGGAGAAGGAGGCCGAAGGCACGCCGAAGAAGAGAGGAGCGTTGCTGGCGATGGGAGCGCCGCGGTAGTAGTGGGTGTGGGGCACCGCGTACGTGAAGGAGGATGACGGCAGATGCCAAAAGAGCGAGGCGGGCATGGGCGTTTCCTGGTTCTGCCCGGGCTTCCTGTAGTGGAGGAGCATTCCGAACTTCTTCGCGTTGGAGAAGAACTCAAGCTTTATCGGGTAGTACCCCACGTTTTCGAAGGCGCGGGAGACGCCGACGCCCTCCATGCCGTCGCGGCAGGACCAGCTGTTGAGCACCAGCTCGTTGTTGATCCACAGCCGCGAGCCGTCCGCGCTCGATATGCGGAAGAAGTAGTTGCCGGGCGTGTCCACGTGGAAGAAGCCGGTCCAGACGACGTAGAAGCGAGGGAACACGTCCTGCGGAATGCCCTCCCACGCGAAGCCGCTCGCCATTTGCTCGTGGTTGATGATCTCGTCCGTGCCCTCGTGCACCAGCGTCAGCAGCGAGGACGGGAACGACGTCAACTTGCAGACGTCCTCGGAGTCCTCGAGACGGTAGTACTGCGCGTGCAGTCCGGGCAGCGGAGAGCTGCCGATGCTGATGTGGATCGCCTTCTGCGACTCGCCCAGCGGACCCGCGGCACACACGGTGTAGTCGCCGTTCATCTCGACGTCCGACGAGCCGCTGATGACGCCGGAGACCGTGTTGATCGCCAGTCCCTGCGGCAGCGCCGGAGTGATCGAGAAGCCCGTCAGATACGAGCCGGTGACGCGAGGGACCTCGGTGCTGATGGCGGCGCCGACGAAACTCATGAAGCCTGCCGATGAGAGGAACGACGGAGCGCGCCCGCCGACGAAGGTGACCAGCTGGTTGATGACGGTCTTGGGAAGTCCCGCAGCGGCAGACTCGTACTGCAGCTTCAGTCGCGCGGCGCCTCGGTAGTTCAGGTAGTAGATGCGCATCAGGTGACGACCCGACGACAGCCCGATGGAGTCGGTCTCCGAGCGAGTCGTTTCGGAGCGGCCTTCGATCACGATCAGCGGCGCTGTGGCGTCGTCGAAGTAGATGGCAGCCGCGTCGGAGGCGGTGAGCGTGAAGGTGTAGCTGGCAGCCGCGCCGATGTTCAGGTAGCCGGTGATGACGGCAGAGAAGGACTCGCCGATCTTGCTGCTCAAGCCAGGCCAGGTGTGCGTCTGCTCCTTCGCGTAGTCGTCGCGCACGTCCAGCTCCTCCAGGACCACGCACTGCTCGGCGAGCGCCGCGTAGTACCAGTCCTCGGGGAATAGGAAATAGTTGTTCGCCTCGGTGAAGTAACATGCGGACAGACCCTGGATGTTGGCATCTGTCTTGCCTACAGCTCACAATCCCCCATCACTCCCACTTCGGTAGTCGAGCGTGAACGACGTGGAGACGGAACCGAAGGAGTTGGTGCCAGTCACTTGGTACGTCACCGCCGCGCGATTCCCAGTATAGGTTCCCGAAATAACGCCAGTCGTTTCGTTGAAGGACAGTCCAGACCCGATACTCGGTGCAATGCTGTAGGAAGCAAACACGGTATTGCCAACGAAATGAATGGGAAGGGAGGCCAACTCCGAAAAGATGATCTGCTTGCTGAATCCAGAAGAGATGTACTCCGGCTTGCCGATCACTACTCATGATGCGCGACATGCACGGAAACCCCCAAGGGAAAACGTCCCATAGTTTTGTCTGCTGACGATAGTGTACGACGTCATTGGAGACCCCTCGGTAGGGGTGCCGCAAATCTGGCCATTGGCGAAATAGAGTCCCTGCGGGAGGGCGGGGGTGATAGTGGGGCTACGAACGACGTTCGTGCAGCTAATGTTTCTTGCAACGCCCGACGTCAGAACAATGGTGCCGGAGTCGCAGACAATGGAATCAGCGAAAGCAGCTACGGATGAACTCCAGCGCCATTCCAAACCCTCGAGAACTATGCAAACGCACAGCACAAGACGAGCGAGTCGAATCATTTGCGTTTTTGCGAGAAATGAGACTATCGCCACTGTTGAAAAGACCGCCATAATCGAATTCCAATCGAATTCCATACCATTTCCACGACGAAACTCCATTCATCTTGTTCACAACAAACACGCCATACTACAAGTCAATAAAAGGGTACGACGCCATCAGCTGAATGCCGCACACGCCCGGACCATCTCCGCTCAATCCCAAACGGACGTATCCGTTCTCTCCCCACGCACTTCCCCAGCTGTTCTTCACGATGTAGTACCCGCTCTCGTCCGTTCTGTCGTACCCAACGGCCAGCACGCCATGGTTGAGATTCGTCCCGCAGCCCGAGCTCTTGATCACTCCCGACTTGTAGTTCTGGAAGACCGCCGTATCCGCTTCAATGGCCACAGCCACCGGGTTCTTTGAAATCGCCTTCAGCATCTCGTATTCGTTGCTCTCGGGAACGTCGTAGTAGCCCAGAATGCTCGTCACCAGCTCCACCTTCTTGCAACTCCCCTCCACGCCGCGATACGGGTAGGATTCCTCCGTCGGCACTCCGTTCGACATCACGAACTCGAAGGCGTTCGTCATCAGCCCTCCCTGGCAGCCACTGTCGCCGTGATCGCAATCCACGAGATACTGCGGCGAGAAGCTGAGCAACTGTCCCGTCTTGATGGCATACGCGCCTTCGATCGATCCCACCGTTGAAAAGGCCCAGCAGGAGCCACAGGACTGCTGATTCTTCACGGAGGACACTGCGTGCTTCTCTCTCCAATCCACACTCGTCGGAATACCAGAGAGCGTCCTCGCGGTTGAAGGCGTCGTCGCCTTCCCCGAAGAAGCGTGCTGCTGCATAAGGACCCTGTTGAACACGAACTTCTCCTGGAACTCCTCCAACGTGAGGTCGGAAAACGGAGTCACGCCCAATGTGTACGAATCTTGCTTGGCGTTGTGCTCCTTAATGATCTCGAGGTTTCGCTGGAACACCCCCTTCCTGTACTTCTCTTCCGCCTCGGAGGCGTACACTCGCTGGAACTGGCTCTTGAAGGCGGAAAACTGGCCCTCCAGCGTGAGCTCTTCCGTCGCAAGCGCGACAACGAACAAGAGGATGAACACGCACTGCATTTCTGCTGAAGACGGATAATCGGGAGTCGGAATCCTTGGGGTGTGTGGGGTTGTGTTTCCAACAAGGAGGTCAAGCCAAAGCGGTCCACTCACCTACGTGTTGGCGCTGATAGAATACAGAACAGTTCATGCCACGCTGTTTCAAAAAGGACGACACACTCATCGGGTTCGCATAGGATTGTTGCAGCTCATAGGAGAATCGGCCGAAGCTACTCTTCTTCGTGAAAATCAAGTAGTCGCTCTCCTTCAGGATCATCATGTCCATGATCGCGCGCTTCGTAAACGCCATCCACTTGTCCCTCCCTCGCTTCCCCGTCTTCGCCTCCGCGCTGTGTCCAACGGCGAACTCGTCCGCCGTCACCACGATCGGCGTGTTGTGCTTCTGGAAATACGCGCGCAGCCGGCGGATCGCGTAGTCCGAATCGGACGACAGAAACACGCTCAAGTCGCGGTACCGCAGCTTCTTCCGGTACAAGAACCACTCCACGCGCTGCTGCGCGGCGTCGATCGCCTGCGTGGGCATCATCATCTTCTCCACGAAGTTGGCGCGCTGCCCGCCCAGCCGGATCTGGATGCCGATCATCGTCTTCTGCTTCAGCACGGCGAGGTGGTCATTGATGAGCGTACACAGCTCCTGCGACGGGTTGAACAGCAGCTTCAGCAGCACCGACCGCATCTGGAAGCCCAGCGTAACGCCCTTCTCGTTGGCGGAGGACACGGGAACGAGTCCGGCGTTCTGGAGGGGCGTTCGGCAGAACTGCGGGTTCAGCGACTTGGCGGAGAAGTCGGAGTAGGTGTGGAGGACGAAGGAGCGGTGAGGACAGATTTGCGACAGCGGCGTCTTGTAGAAATAGGCGCCGTTTTTGGGGTTGGGGATGTAGGTGCAGGTGGTGTGTTTCAGCTGCTCGTCTAGAGATCAAATAGGTGGGCAGAGACGACACTTCCACATGTTGCACATGTTGGGGAAGGGAGCGAAGAAGAGATTGCACGCGTAGTTGCCGTGACTCCGAACTACGTGTCAGTGGGAACGAACGGTGCAACTTGCAAATGCCTTCTTCGTCACGACGCTGAACAGGACGGTCGTGAACACGCCGCGCATCATGTTCCCGACGCCCGACTGAGGGTGCACGTTGTAGATTATCAGAGGCTTCTTGAGGGCGTTTCGCTGGCGCTCCATCGTCAGATGTAGCCACTCGTTGAGCAGTTGCTGCTGATTGGAGATCGCGTCTGCGTTCTGCAGGGAGGGAGTTGGTTGAAGAGAGAGAAGGTCTGCGTTCTGCAGAGAGGGAGTTGGCTGAAGAGAAACGCGCGTTGTTGCAAATGCGACGAACGAGCTCGTCTCATTCCTCTCGGATGGAAGAATGTCCTCTTTCTCGTCAACAAACTCCGCTCCGCTTGGTTCCAGCGAGGGTGGATCACTCTCTTCCGAACTCTCTTCAGAACTCTCCGTTGGAATGGAGGTTGTTACTGTATCTTGCTGTTGCGTTGGGACGGTCTCCTCCGCTGAAACAGCAAAGATGTTCGAGATCAACGGCGATTCGGTCGTTAGTAGACTCACGTTCACTGTCACCTCTGTTGGGGCCATTTCATCCTTCTGAGGAGTCACATCCTTGTCGTAGTCACGAAAATCGCAACGCTTCGTCCTATTCCTGACTTCTCGATGGAATCTCTACGTCAACGGATCGTACTTGCAATCCATACAATCCGCTTGCAGGAAGTGTGCGGCATCAAAGTGAACGAGAGAGGACGCAGTAAAGTGACGGAAACAGATTTGGAGTGCTACAGAGAAGAAGAGGGAGTACACGAAGAAGAGGAACAGCACCCGCCTCATCTTTACTGATTCCCTCTCCCGTACAAACAGAGTGAGACAGCACGCGTATCTTGGGATACAACAAACACATCCATTTTACACTCTTCTTGACATTCTTCTTGGCAAAGTACTTGGATACGAACGTCGAGCTCCCCACCGTCTTCCGCCTGTGGAACACGGAGCATTTCAGCCCCTGCGTCCGCACGTAGTCGTAAGCATTCACCGAATACCCATACGCCTGCTGCAGCTCCGCCGCGAGCAGTCCGTAGCTGCTGCCCTGCGAGAACACCAGATAGTCGCTCTCCTTCAGCAGCAGGATGTCCGAGATCGCGCGGTTCATGAAGCTGGTCCGCTTCTTGTCGCCGTACGCCATCACCTTCCCGGGGGCGCTGTGTCCGATCTCCCACTCGCTCACGGAATACACCCAGCCGGGAGAGTGGTCGTTCAGGATGGTGGTGAGTTTGTTGAGCGCGAAGGTGCTGTCGGTGGACACGAACACCACCGAGTTGGTGCTGTTCAGCCCGTGGCTCTGCGCGTACGTCAGCACCTTGCTCGCGAACACCTTCACCGAGTTCGGGCCCAGGAAGAGTCGTTCTTTGTAGTTCGCCTTCTTCCCACCAAGTCGCATCTGCACGCCGATGATCACCCCGCGCTGCTTCAGATCCGCTATGTGGCGGTTGATGCCCTCGCACAGCTCCTCGTGCGGGTTCATAATCAGCGGCAGAATCGCTTTGCGGAAGGCGACGCCCAATTGCACATTACGCATCGGACGTGCGTTGGCAGGCAGAATGCCCATCTCCTTCAACTGGTCGCCGTACAGCGTGTAGTTCAGCAGCCCCTTCGTTGCGTCGGAGAAGGTGCCGAGGACGATGGCATTCGTGGACCACAACTGCGAGAAGTGCTTCGTCTTTATTCCCTTGACCAATGGCTTGTTCTTGTAGAAGTCCCAGATGCTGAAGTTGCCCCTCCGGTACACGACTAATCATCATCTGCACGGAACGTCCCAACTCGACCCCTTCGCGCTCATATTCGGAAAGGGAGGGAAGAAGAACTTGAAAAAGCTGTCACGAGGAAACGCAACTAGTCATGAGCCCAACCACACAATGCAACTCTGAACCGCGCGATTCGTCAGAGAGCCCACGGCAAGAGCCGTGACGTAACCGCGGATGATGTTTCCGAGTCCCGATTCCTTGTGAACCTTGTACAGAATGACTCGATCCGTGCGCTCGCTCTCCTGCTGGATCTGGTTTTGCTTCACGAGGAAGCGATTAAAGAGACGCTGCTGTTCCTGGTCAATCCCAAACGCAGCACCCTCCTCTCTACACCATCACACTGCGGATGAAGAACAACGGAAGGAGGCCTTCTTCGATGTCTTCATTGAAGGCATCTACAGTCGAAGAGGGAGAAGGAGCCGAAGGCAGCTGCGTGGAAGCCTTGTTCGTTGGAGTGGATTCTCTCACCTGTTCCTCTTTCCTTTCCCTGACTCCTTTCTCGCGATCTAAACGGAATGACACTACAAGTAATCCTATGAAATGAAGAGGACAATTCGACATGAGAAAGATGAGCGAGTCGCTGCTGTTCTACTCATCACAGCATATCACCACAATCAACATTCAAAAAGAAAGGCAGAGATTGGTAGAAGGGGTACAGAGACCAAAGACTACCCATGAATCGCGTAGAGCAGCACGAACACTCCGACTCCGTTCGACTTGTGCACTACTTTGCTGTCTTCGTTTTGGAAAAGACCGTCGCCCCCAGCTTCCCTCAATCGCCCGAGAGAGTACGCACAGTTGAACAGCAGATGGAACGATGCTGTGATCACGAAGACGGCAAAGAGGACACAAAACCTCATTCCGTCAACGGTTTGAGTGTCACAATCGCCTCAACGATTTGAATACAGCAACCTCCTCCCATGAACTCCATAAAAGCAGCAACCCCATTACCATACAACAATCCCTATCAACCACTTCAACACATCAATCCCCATCAGTTCTGTAAAAAACACCGCACAAGCAACTGAGTCTAGCAGCAACCAAACTGACTTAGAACACATGTGTAGCTCTCTTGCTGGGAGGGATGAGATCCTCGGGCAAGGTGTCGGGCAGCGCCTTTCCAGCCATCTTCTCGTTCACAAGCCACATCGCCACAGCGAACTCGCCAGCGTCCATCTTGCCATCCTTGTCAATATCGGCGAGCTCCCAGATCTTTCTCAGGTCCGACATCTCCAGGTCGCTCTTCATCAGCACCGTCTTCACCGCGCTGCCGCTCGCCTTGCCGTTGATCTGCTTCAGCGTCGCGAACACGTTGTCGCACTCCGCCTTGTGCGCCGCCGTCACTCTCCACGTCGCCGTGCCCTTCTCCAGCTCCACCTCCGCGAACGGGTTGTCGCCCTCGTCGTCCGCCTCCTTGCCCTCCTGCTGCTCGTTGGGCTTCGGCAGCATCTCCATGATCTCGGGAATGTCGTGCGACAGCACCTCGTCCAGCGCGTCGAACAGCTCCGGCTTGTACTTGGGGAACGTCGTGAAGTCCATGTTGCTCACCACCTGCACGAAGCGGTCCAGGTTCGGGAAGTCGCCTACATGTCACGGCAGCGCGACACGCCCACTCGGCGGGAGACGGTACTCGGTCTGGATCATCTGGAAGATCTCGGGCATCTGATCGATGAGCTCCTGCTGCTTCTTTTGCTACGCGTCAACGCCGCCACGCGCACTCACCTTGCTGAACACCTTCGGCATCTGCTTGCGCAGGTACGACAGCAGCAGCGCGTGCGCCTTCGACACGCGCGCGCGGCGCACGAGGTCGTTGATCTTGCGCAGCAGCGAGTTGCTGGGCAGGCCGCGCAGGTCGGCGAACAGGTCCATCTGCTCGACGGCGAACAGGTCCTTGAAGTAGTCGTAGCGCAGCGGCTGGTCCCAGAAGGAGCCCAGGTACACGCGCGTCACCTCGGGGTTCTTGATCACACGGCCCAGCGACCACATCAGCGCGCCATAGCTACTCATGAATCACTGCGCACAACCGCACATTCTCATCAGCTGCTGCTTGTCCACGCTGTCCGCCTTGTTCAGCACCACGCGCACCTTGTCGTCGTTGCCCTACGCGTCACCGCCGCGCCGCGACGCTACGTGAAGCGCCTCGATGGCCGCCTTCATCTCGTCGCTGATGTCCAGCTTGTGCGCGTCGAACAGAATCAGAATGCGGTCGGCGCGGTCGGCGAAGTAGTGGATCACCTCCGCGAAGTCGTACGTGCGGTTCAGGCGCTGCTTCTCGCCCGACAGCACACCCGGCGTATCGATGAAGGTGATGGACTTCAGCACGGGCGACGGCACTTGCACCACTTCAAAACGGTTCAAGAAGCCGGAGCCGAACTGCTGGAGGCTGTTGAAGGGCAGGTCCGCGGAGACCGCGGCCGCGTTGCCGGGAATCACGCGCTCGCTGTCGCCGAACATCACGGAGATGAATTTGTCCGTCGTGGGCTCGGGACCCACGCGCATGCCCTGGTAATCGCACTCGAGCAGGTAGCGAATGAACGAGGTCTTACCGACCGAGTACTGACCAATGAGCAGGACCATGGGCTTCGCCTCGAAGTCGTTGTCGTTCATCAGGGTCTCGTAGAACTTATCGTACATGTATGTCTCTTCAATGGGGAGCATTTTCTCAGAATAACTAGGAGATCACGCCGCATCGAAAAACGCACATTGCTTGCACGCGCTGTGTAATGTCACGGATCACAGGATTATCCTGGCTGAAGAACTCGCCGGCCGTTTCTACTGCACGGGTTAGCCCATCCCTGCGGAGACACAAGCAACGTACCTGCCCTCTTCTTTGCGGGTCTCGGAGTGGCGGCAGCGGGGGCAGCAGGCTTCGTTGCGGGTCCGTATCTGGCCTCCAGCTCGCTGAACAGCTGGTCTTCCTTTCCCTACACTTCATTCCCAAAACGCGCAAACAACGGCATAGGCGGCGAGAATTTGGTCCACCATGCTCAGCTTCTCTGGGTTGTATTGCTTATAGAACTCAATCAGTCGGTTGCGGTACGAAGAGTCTACGCACTAACACCGTCGCTATCTTGCCCCACTTGTCTACGAACGTAAGCCCAACACCACAGCCAACCTACCGACGACATTTGTGAATCTTTAACAACAGGAATTGATGGCATGCCTTGAACGAGAATCATCGATGAAACTCCCAATACAACCACCCGTTCTGTCCGTTCCTTCCCTCAGTGCGTCAGTGCGAGTTATGATATCAATAGAAGCCATGGAATGCAACAACGAAGGATCGAACACCATTCTTCGTGATGAAAGGGAGGGGAATGGGTGCAGGGACAGGCACAGCGAGTGGAACAGAGCACGTGGGTGACAAGGAAACACGGAATACAAATGGCAACGGACTACGAACAGTTTAGCTTTTTGAACTCCTCTTCTATGAAATCGCGAAGCGAAAAGAGCTATCCGTCAAACGGGAGAACCTCGACTCACTGTGCATTTCACCTTCCCCAGAGGGATGTTGTGGTTTGCAATCCCGGCGATGAGGTATTTGCCGCAGCAGGGGGCGACGACAGCGTTGCATTGCTACGCATCAGCACCAAGCGGGAATCCGACTTCATATGTGTATATTTGGTACTTCAGAGGATCGTTTTCGAGAATGTCGTAGCCCTTCCAACACCGACCTAAGGCAGACAGGAACACCTTCTCGTATTCCATGTGGTCGATGGTCGACATCATCACCTCTCCATTCTGCGTCAGTCTGGGAATGAGCGTGCCCATCAGCCACTACACGAACTCGATGCTCGTCGATTCCGTTGTTTCGCGAAACACTCGATTCAGATTCTTCACAGAGAGCATATCCAGGAAGGAGTTGAGTTTCTCAGGCGAATTGTGATTGTGGCCTCGGCGCGGATTTCGCCTCTATTCGATGGGGAAATGGATAGTGTGTACGATGCAATTGCAATTGTGGAGTCATGAGAAAGACAAGAAGGCGCAAGGCAACAGAGCCCAAATACGGAGAAAGGAGAGCGAGAAGGAAGATAACGCAAGGAGAGAAGAACGGCACAACGAATCCGAGGAGAGGACCATGAGTGGCAACACCGCTTCGTTTAAGTTTAACTTCTTCGACGTCGTTCCCAGCGCATGCGCTTATCCCTAGAATCAGGGGAATCAGGCGCAGGAGACGGTCACCAGCGACAGCAAGCGCATGAACGGAGAAGAGCAAAAGAAGAGCGCCTTCTACGTTTCCACGGAGAGTGCTCCCATCTTCGAGGATTTCCCTTGCTTCCCCCTGAACGTGTATTCTCATCGTTGATTCTCCATGACACTGTAGTGCAAACCTCCATTTCATCCACTACGCGGGTGCTATCGGAGGCGCCACCGATATCGTTCCCGGTCAGTTTGAGGGTGCTATCTATATCATTCTTGTAAGGCATAGGAGGTCACCGCATCTGGCAGGGATGCATCGATCTTCTCCACTACTTGGAGGAGACCGATCTTCCCGTGAGCCCCTCTACTGTTGTGGTTGAGCTGGGCTGCGGTCACGGACTTCCCGGGTGCTACATGCTCCGCAAGGGAGCCACCGTGTATTTCCAGGACTACAACGAGGATTCCTTGGAGAAGGCAACGCTCCCGACGATCGTCGTGAACTGTGGTGTCGGTGCGGTGTCAAAGTCTGCGTTTCCTGTCCTCATTCACTGTAGGTGCAAGTTGATCTGTGGCGATTGGAGCCAGACTGCCGGCATGATTCACGAGCCGAAGGTGGACATTATTCTGGCGAGTGACACGATCTACACGCCGGCGACCATTCGCTCGTTCATTTCGGTGGTGAACGCGATTGCCTCTCCCGACACGATGATTATCATCGCGTCGCAGCGGTACTACTTCGGTCTCGGAGGCGGAACCCAGGCGCTGTGCACGATCATTTCGGAGATGGGCATTCCGCTCCAGGTGGAGGTGTTGAAGACGCTGGGAACGGATTCTGTGAAGAGAGATATCATTCGTCTGACCAAAACCGTAGTTTAGTGTTTCGTTTCGTTGCTTTGTTTGAGAGGTGTTGTCTTGAGTGAGGAGAGTCATTTGCTTTGAATGAAGGGAGTGACTTGTTTTGATAGAATGTGGTTTTGAGAAAGAAAGGACCACTATGATGACATCACGCGATTCAAAGAGAATGACTACCAGAGAATGTTCACCATCGAAACAACTCCCCCCTTTCCAACAAACACGCCCTAAAAGACACTATTGCTTGGCTTCCTTCGCATTGCGCTTCCGCTGCTTCCTCTTTGCCAGTTTGTCCTCAAAACCGTTCTCAAACAGGAACTGCTTCGCCACACGCAGCGACTTGCTCACCTTGCCCAGCATCACCAGCACATCCTTCTCCTCCACGTTCTTCAGCTCGCTGCACTTCTTCTTCGTCAACGCCTCGATCGCCTGCAGCTTCGGCACCGCGTTCACCGTCACGAACGACATGGCCGTGCCCTCTCGCCCAGCACGCGCCGTACGACCCACGCGGTGAATGTAGTCGTACGGGTCCAGCGGCAGGTCGAAGTTCACCACCAGATCCACCTGCGGGATGTCCAGACCACGCGACGCCACATCCGTGCAGACCAGCACGCGGCTCACGGCGTTGCGGAACTTGCCGATGGCGGCGTCGCGCCGCTTCTGGTCGAGAAGCGAGTGCAGGCACACGTTGTTGATCTACGCGTGAGAGCGAAGCCGTGCGCCCGACGTGGAACACGCGGAGGAGCTCGGAGAGGAGCTGCGCCGCCTTGCAGGAGTTGCAGAACACGATGGCGGACGACTTGGTCATCAGACGCTTCTTCTTGGCGTCCTCGCTCTCCTCCTCGTTCGCCACTACCCGTAAGTCATCGCCCTCTCTCCTACTGCTGTGGACCATGAAGTACACGAAGTACACGAACTTCACGTGGTCCGGCACCAGCAGGTAGTACTCCTCCAGCGAGTCCACCGTCGTGATCTCGTTGTTCGTCGTCTCGGGCACGTACTCGTACTCGGGCACGATGCCCATCTCCTTCTACGCATGACACGATGTGGCTTGCGCTACGATGGTCTCTCTCACGGAGTTGTCGTAGGTGGCGGTCATCATCAGGAACTTGGGCGGCTTCACGCAGCGCTCCTTCAGAATGGACACGATCTGTTTCACCTCGCCCTGCAGCGTGTCCGTCAGCATGCGATCGCACTCATCGATCACGATGAAGCCGAGACGCTTCGTCACGGGAGGCTCTGCCGTCTGCAAGTGCTGGAGGAAGCGTCCCGGAGTGGCGATCACGACGTGGGGACGCTGGCGCAAGGATTCCGCCTGCGCTACGAAGTCGCCGCCGCCAATGATGAGCGACACGCGGACATGGATGGGGGCGCCGAATGCCTCCATTTGATCGTCGATTTGCATGGCCAATTCGCGCGTCGGAGTGAGGATCACCGCATACACGCCGTACGGATCGGCAGAGAGGCGCTGGAGGATAGGGAGGGCAAACACCGCGGTCTTACCGCTACCTGTCGCTGAAACGCCAGTCACGTTCTTGCCGCTCAACACTTCCGGAATGCAGTACTTCTAGAGCTGAGTTTGTGTAACGCTTCCATACTTGCACCGGCGTCGGTTTGACGATTCCCATCGAGTTGCAACACTTCACTACCCAATCGTTCAGTCCCAGGTCGGAGAAAGTGAGTCTGTCCTCGACGTCCTTCACTGCGTGCTTCTCCGCTTGCAAAGTGATCTCTTTTGTCTCCGTCACCTTTGGACTCGCACTCTTCATTCTCTTCGAAAACATAGAGAACATCGCAGAGTCATCGTCGCTTCCGTCCATGGCTTGGCTTTCTTTTGCGAAAGAGATGGCGTGATGAGAATACGGGGGGTGGTTGGGGTCAGGGAGGAGAAGGGAAGGGATGACTGTTTTGTGTTACTTGGAGTTTGAATGACTTGACGAGGGGATGAGTCCAGTTTGAAGGGCACTCTCGATCATGTCGCGCTTCAGGCTCTCCCTTCACTGATTCCATCAGCTCCATCGGACCACTCCGATTTCACAATCACTCCACCCCTTTCCTGTTGAACCAAAAACGCCCATTCTTTTGGAAAACCCATTCCCACTTCGGATAATCATGGATTTCGAGGACATAAGGAAGAGCAAATCCAAGAGATATAAGAAAATTGAGAATCTGGGAGGAGGCGGAGGAGGAACGGTCTCGATCGTGGTAGGCTGGCTTATCGCTTGTTTTTCCGAGTAGAAAGACGAGCTAAAGAACAGAGAAGCGGTAATGAAGATTAGTCGAGCCACAATTCTGTCAAGTGGCATTCCCATGGAGTATATTCGCGAAATGAAGTTCTATTCGGAGCTTGGAACATGCAACCATCCCAACATAGTGAAAGTAAATGTTCGATGAACCGATCAGGGGCAGATGTACGACTGCTACGTGGATAACAACCGCGTGCACCTCATAATGGAGCGGTGTCGCGGCGACCTGCTCGATTTGATTAGCAACAAGGATGTGGAGCTCACCGTCGCCGACGTGAAGGCCATCCTGTTTGACGTGCTATCACCGTTGAAACTGCTGCATGCTCGTTACATTGCGCACAGAGTGGGAGAGGAGGGTTGTCATGAGCTGTAGGATATAAAGCCGGAGAACTATTTGGTGGGCTCCGACAAGCGGTTGCGTTTATCTGACTTTGGTCTATCTCGCTACGTCGGAACGCCGCGTCGCTACACAACAAAGGTGCAAACATCGTAATCAATGCTCCGGAGCGTGACATGTAGCATCTATCGCGCTCCTGAGGTCCTCATGAAGAGCACACAGTATTCCACTGCCATTGATATGTGGTCGGTGGGTTGCATTCTCGGCGAATTGCTCCTCCGTGCGCCGTTGTTCCTGGGCGAAGTGCGCCCTCGTCTCCTTACTGACGCGTAGAAGAAATGGGAAGTGCTCGCCTCCATCATGTACTTCTTGGGGACGCCCAAGGTGGAAGACTGGCCCGTACGAGGTGAATTGTGAAAGTGAGGAATAGGAAATGGTGTCCTATCCCAACTACATGGAGTTCGACAAGACATACGTGAGACAGAATCCGGAAGTTGTTTTCGCGGGCTGGCCGTCCGATGTGGTTGATCTGCTGTATCGGATGTTGGACTATAACCCGAAGACGCGCATTACTGCGGAAGAGGTTGTTGTGCGCAGTTGCTTTCACAAATAGGCGCTCAATCACCCGTTCTTTAAGAATGAACCTGAAATGACTCCCTTTTCAGATCTTCCGTATTGGAAGTGGATTGTTTGTTGTCTTGTTCTAGTTCAGCAGTGTTCATTTGCGGAGTGGAGAACACTCCTCTCATCTCAAGCACATCCCCTCTCAAAGAAGGAAATGCACCTCTCAAAGAAGGAATGCAAATCACCTCTCAAAGAAACACCACACAACTACACAGCCATCTTCATCTTAATCGAGTCATACGGATCATAACCCTCCTAACCCTCAACACACCGCCCAACCCCTACAAGGACAAAATCCTCATACGCATAGTCTTCAATATTCGCAGAATTCTTCGTAATCCGCAACTACCCCTTAATCGCCTCTCCAACGCCTACCGTCGGGAAGGGGCGCGGAACCCTGTCCAACTGCTGTCGCAACGCTTCCTCGTGGTTCACATACACGTGCGTGTCGCCGATCACGTGAATGAACTCGCCGGGCTTGTATCCCGTGATATGCGCCAGCAGAATCGTCAGCAGCGAATAGGACGCAATGTTGAACGGAACGCCGAGACCCATATCCGCAGAGCGCTGGTACATCTGGCACGACAAGTACCCATTCTGAACATAGAATTGGGACATCACGTGGCAGGGCGGCAACGCCATCTTCTTCAGTGCGCACGGATTCCACGCGGATAGGATGATGCGACGGTTGTACGGATCCTCCTTCAGCAATCGAATCACCTCCTTCAGTTGGTCGTAGCCCTGGTCCGTGTAGTCCGCATCGCGCGTAGAGTACTCCGCGCCGAAGTGGCGCCACTGGAATCCATAAATCGGGCCCAAATCGTCCACTTCGTTGTCGGTCAAGCCGATGCGGTCCAGGTACTCGCGCGATCCGTTGCCCTCCCAAATGTGAACATTCTTTTCCTATTCTTGAGCATATGAAAACAGCAATCACCTTCAGAATTCGGCCATCCGTGCTCCCGTGAATGAACCACAGCAACTCCTCCACGATGCCGCGCAGAAACACCTTCTTCGTCGTCAGCAAGGGAAACGACCCGTTTGCGAGCGAGAAGCGCATCTGTGTTCCAAACACGCTGCGCGTGCCCGTGTTCGTGCGGTCAATGCGCAGGGCTCCGTGGTCCAAGATGTAGCGAATGAGGTTCAAGTACTGCATCTCTTCATGCTCCTACGCATGACCACTCCGCTCCACAACCACGCTTCTGTCGGTGCGGTAGGGCGGGAGAAAGGACTCGAAGCCGCGCGTATACTCCGTAAAACGGTACACCATGTTCTTCTCCACCAAATCCTCTCCCTTCTTCTATACACTCACAATCCGTAATTCTTACATACCGTCAGTGAAAATACGGGAGGAATTGCGGGGAAATACGTGTCGCACTCCACATCATTGTCCACCTCCGTGAGATAGAGCTTGGCGCACTCCGGCAGTTGAATCGCCTCACGGTAGATCTGCCCGCCGCCGATCACGAAGGTGCTCTCCACCTTCTCCTTCAACTCGTCCTTCTGCGTCAAAATCAGCGCTTCATCGATGGAGCGGCACACAAACACCGTATCCGGAAGATTCAGCTTCCTACTCCATGAATCGCTCGAAACGCGCGCTACGCTCTCAACTCCGTATCTCGGGACACGATGATGTTGATGCGGTTGCTCAGCGGACGGAACTTGTCGGGAAACGACTGGTACGTCTTCCTTCCCATAATTACCGCGTTCTGTTTTGATGCGTCCTATTCCATCAGCACACATCCACAAAGAAAATACGGTGGTCGTCGTGGTCAGATTCTTGAAGAACTTCATATCCCCGCTGAGACGCCACGGCAGTCCGCCCTCCTTTCCGATGCCGCGGAGGGTGTTCATGGCCGCCACGATACTGAAACGAATCACGCTCATCCGATCTTGAAATGAAAGGGAAAAAACGACGCCGAATTCGACCTTCCCCGAATCTGAAACGGAGAAGGGTGGAAAAAAGGATGGGGATGTGGAAAAATCGACCATGCCGTTCTCCATTTCTCTCCTCGTCACAGAATCCTTTAACCCACCTCAATTGAGTTATGTTTGGACGTTCCATTGCCGGAATGAGCAGTGTAGGCGGTATTCGGCGCTTCTCTGATGTGAGTAGGTTTCTCGCATTGCCAGAAGCTTCGCCACTGAAGGTATTGCACGATTGATCAACCCCTAACGCCTAGCTGAACTGCCCTTCAAGAAGATCCTGGTCGCGAACCGTGGTGAGA
>ERZ1106923.32-NODE-32-length-70346-cov-17.539187_pt1 | contig 70346 bp, 85 predicted proteins | sample MGYA00403657_ERZ1106923 | MGnify/ENA primary metagenome ERZ1106923 (study PRJEB35170, sample SAMEA104062425) | human gut metagenome | biome: human gut; feature: human-associated habitat; material: faeces | place: Denmark | collected 2012-06-19 ...
TCGGGTAAGCATGTTCGTTCAACTCTTGCTATTTCGGTTATCTACGCGATGAGGCTGCGGAGAGAAGCGTTGGCTACAAAACAATCCAATAGGGAACGAATCTCTACTTCGATTTGTGGAAAAAGGGACAAGGAAGATTCCACGATAGACGTGAAGACGGTGGTGGGAGTCACCGGAGATCCCAAGACTGAATTCCGTCGTGCGAGTTGAACAAACAGAGGAATCATGTTACAACGCGTATCCTACTCTGCTTTGCTTCTCCGCTTCCTGTACAAACAGCACGGGACGGAGATGGTGATCATCAGCGTGACAACCACGACACATGCGGAGAGAGAGTACCAGAACCATCTCTTGGGATGATTCGTGATTCGCCAGTTGGACGGCTCCGTCCCGTTCAACACACAAATCTGAAGGGAAGTCGAGGAACTGCCGATCTCGTTCCGAATACCAACCAGATAGGAAGAGCAGCCTACTGTCCCTGTAGCTGTTCCCGAAATAGCTCCAGTGCTGGTGTCAAGAAGAAGACCGGTGGGGAACGAGGGCTGCGAAAAGAACTGATCTCCCTTCCCGCGATAGGTGGGAGTGAGCACGTCAATTCTGATATTCCGGTAGGCGACCAACGTGGTCTGCGGGTAGCGCAAGGCGTAGGGAGGACCCAGAGTGCAGTTGTCGATCACGGCGCTCCACGTAGGCAGAGCGTATCCCTCGCAGCGACGCAGCAGGGACCCGACGTAGCGATAGTTGTCCGTACACGGGATGCTCGCCGTTTCTTCCGACTCAGTTTGGGGCCAGGGTCCCTCTTCTGGACAGCCGGCATTCAAAACACTGAGCGTCCACGAAACTGTCGCCGTTCCGTCGGAATTGGATGCCGTTATCTGGTAGGTTCTTTCAAATGCCACGACTAGAGTCCCAGAAATGCGTCCAGTCTGGGAGTCCCAGCTCAGATACTCCGGTAACGGCGGGGAAATGCTCCATTCCTCCACATAGCCAGAATACGTGGGGGTGATCGAAATAGTGGATCCCGTCCGATAGATCAGACCGGTCGGGTACGAAATGTTGGAAGGGGGAAGATACACGCAAAGGGAGACCTCTTCTCCCCAAGAAGGGTTGTCTGCAGTGCCAACGCAGGGACGGTGGGAGAATCCGGCGAGATAGTCCACTCCAAAGCGCGTGTTGCACGATACCGTAGAGTTGGCACCAACTGAGACGGATTCCCAAACAGAGTCCGTAGGGCAGATTCCTCTGCACAGGGAGACGGGGACGAAGAGGAGGACGAGGGGGAGGAGAATTCGGTTCAGGAGTGACATAAATGTGCCAACAAACACGAGCCCAGTTATTCTTTTTGAGTCGCGTCCTTATCCTGTGGCTGCTCTTGCTGCACCTGCGGCTGACTATAGTTGGTGTAGCCCACGAAGCTGTTATAGCTGTTGAACCCGCCATAGGCACTGTACTCGTAGTCGTTGCTAGGAATACTAGTCGTGACCCCGAGAGACCGCAGGTACTTATAGATATATGGGTAGTAGCTGTTCATGCTATAAGGGAACTACGCATCACGGAACGGCAGAGCGACTACCTGATAGGACATGTAACCGTTTGACGCTTCCGCCGCGAACGCCTCGCTGTTTGAATTCTGTGCTGTGCTCTGCTCCGTCTGGTTCTGCGCCGTCACCTGCATGCCCGGTGCCACACCCATGCTCTGGTAGTCGGAGTACATCGACGAGTACTGAGGGTAGCCGTAGTACGGCGCGTCGGGGAAGTACCCCACGGCAGGCTGAACGGGCTGTGACGCGGGCTGTGCCATGGGAATGGCAGCGCTCGAGTGGTTGAAGCCTACGCATGACGCGCGCCGCTGACGCCCACTGCTCGCCTTCGCCTCCTCGACGCTGCTGCCGAACATGATCGAGGGCGAGGAGCTGGTGTTGGCGAAGGGCCCCAGACTGAACGCGAAGGGCTTCCCCTTGGAGTTGGACTCCTCCTCCGACGCTGCGGGCACCGAGGGCTCCAGTCTGCCCACATCCAACTGCGACTTGGGCGTCTTCAGAGGGTTCTACGCGTGAAGCGACGCATCCACCACGACAAGAGACGCGGGGTCGTCGGCACGAGCCAGGGACTGCTGCGCCGCCTGCTGACGCGCCGCGCTGATGAGTGCCGCCTCGAAGGACTCTCCCGTCTCCTCCCTCATGGGCACGCGATACTCGGTGCGAGCAGCAACACGGTTCTGCTTCACGGGCTTCACCTCCAGCACAAGACGAGGAGTCGACTGAGCAGGTTGAGCAGGCTGAACAGGCTGAGCAGGCTTGGGTTCAGCAGACTCTGGGGCCTTCTTTATGCAGCGACTCCAGTCCAGTCGCTTCCTCTCTTCGGGAGCCTGCGTAGAGGGTCGAGGGGCTTGGACGGGTGCGGGAGCAGGAGGGACGACACGAGGCTTCGGCTGCACGGAGGGGTGCTGAGAAGCACTGGGCTTCCGATTGACCTGGGGCTTGGCATCAACCGCGTGATCACGAGGACGATTCGGTCTTGTCGTGGGAACAACTCTTCTGGTGTTCTGCGGAGCGGGGCGTGTCCTTTGAGGATGGACTCTCGGAGGAGCCGATACCGTTTCAGCAGCATCGTACGCATCTTTGTCCTTCTCCTGCACCTTCTAGAGGTCAGAATGGGAAGGAGGAGAAACGTGAGGCTTGCTTCTGCCGGTGACTTCCTCCCATCCGTCGTCAGAGGTCTCGCCTACACGTGACGAGAAAGAGAGTGGAGACGACAGGAATTCCACAAGTCGCTAACAAGGATGCCGAGTTTGGCTCTATCGCCCTTGCAGGACAAAATAAGGCCTTGGAGTTTGGAGTCACTCGTTCCTTCCGGGACAAGGAGGCGCAACTCCTCCAGCTGTAAGAGTAATACAGGGAGAATACGAAACGTACTTGTTGTTTCTGTTCTGCTGTGAGTGTGTCCGCCAAATCCATGTACTCCATCATTCTTCTCCCTTGCGAGTACAGTTCTTCTTTGTTGCTTGGTTCTCTGTGTGTAGACATCTTATATATAATGCACTAGAGCATGAGGAATCAAATACGCTGTCTACCCAAGGTGAATTGTTCGTTTCTACTGTGCAATTCTTGAAAACAGCGAGAACCGAAATAGGGGCAAACTCAGGAATGTGCAATTCCGCGTCGGAGAAGTGCGTTCGGTGGTTGTTGGTCACGAAGGGGTTCTACCTTAACAACCATCCATCCAAAACCCTCATTATTTACCAACGAAGAGTATGCAGAACATTCCTACTGAAGATTTGATCAACGAGCTGGAGCGTCGTGTCGACTGCTCCAAGAGAAGAGGTGTCAGAACCATTCTGATTGGTATTTGTGTGCCCTGTCGAGTTGACTTCTAGGACCTCCCGGTTGCGGTAAGGGTACTCAGGCTCCTGCCATCAAGAAGGAGTACTGCGTCTGTCATCTTGCCACTGGTGACATGCTTCGTGACGCCGTCGCCAAGGGTGGGCTCGCTCTTCTCTCGCTCTGACGAATAGGAACGGAGTACGGTCTTCGCGCTAAGGAGGCCATGAACAATGGTCAGCTGGTCAGCGACGATATCGTGGTGAACATCATCAAGGACAACATCAAGAGCCCTGCCTGCAAGAAGGGATTCATTCTGGATGGTTTCCCCAGAACCATTCCTCAGGCTGAGATGGTATTGTTTCCATCGTGCTTTGACGCAATAGCTCGACGACATGCTCGCCAAGGACGGTATGAAGATCGACGCCGTTCTCGCCTTCGACGTGCCCGACAGCAAGCTCGTGGAGCGTATCTCGGGCCGCAGAGTGCACCCTGCTTCGGGCCGCTCTTACCACGTGGTGTTCAATCCTCCTAAGGAGGAGGGCAAGGACGACATCACTGGTGAGCCTCTGATCCAGCGTAAGGATGACACTCCTGAAGTGCTGGAGAAGCGCCTCAACGAGTACCACAACAAGACGGCCCCCATCATCGATTACTACGGAAAGAAGGGCCTTGTGAAGACCATTCAGGCGGATGCTCCCATCGAGAACGTGTGGACTCAGATCACGAGTGCTCTCGGCAGTGCTGAGCTGTAAATCATTTAGAGGTTGGAATCGTAATAGTACGGGGCTGTTTGTTGGTCAGAAACATGCTGGCACTGCTCTTCTTGGTCTTGTGCGTCTGCAACTGCAAGCCTGTTCTCCGCTTTTCGCAGAACGGGGAGTTCAGAATCATGCAAGTCGGGGTGCTTGGGACGATTGACGGTAGATCACGGATTTGCACTATGGAGAGGACATGGACAAGGACCGCTTAGCTACCGACATCATGAGAAGAATCATAAGTCTCGACAATCCCGACTTCGTCGCGTTCACGGGAGATATGGTTTCGGGTACTGTCTCTTGCATGGCGTACATACTAGGAGGGAACTGGAACCACACGGAGGGCTGGTTCCGTGATCAATGGAAACACTGGAGCTCTGTGGTGACTGAGCGCAAGATCCCGTACGGCTACACGCTCGGCAACCACGACGGAGAGGCGAATCTGTCGCGTCGAGAGATCATCGAGATGGACATGGAGAACCCAACCAGTCTCACGTCTCTCTCCTCGGAAGAAACGGGAGGTGCGAGCAACTTTGTGATTCCCGTGTACAGCTCGAAGGACCCATCGGAGGTGGTGATGAATCTGTGGTTCTTCGACAGCGAAGACTACACATGTTACGGGGTGAAGGGCTATGGTTGTGTCCCGCTGTCGGTGATCGACTGGTATCGGAGCACGTCCATGGCGTTGAAGCAGAGTCAGAAGGGCGTGAAGAAGGGACTTGCCTTCATGCACATTCCTCTCCAGGAGTACATGTACGCGTTTAACGTAACTGTCGCGTGCTCGATTCATGGGTAGCACTACCCGAGTGTGGGTCGGAAGGATGAGGATGTGTGTTGCCAAGCGCTGAACACGGGACTGCTGGCGGCGATGAGAGAAGAGTGAGGATGCTGAGTGGGTGTGAGCAGTAGAGGGAACATCTTGGGCGTGTTTGCTGGACATGACCACTGTGATGACTACGTGGTGGATTTTGAAGGCATCCTCCTGGGGTACGGACGGAAGTCGGGCGTTGGTAGTTACGGACCTTCAAAGGAGTGAGAGCCCTTCCGTGGAGTGATGTGTAGTATGCTGCGTGGAGGGCGCATGTTCGTGATCTCTGAGGAGGATCTCCAGATCAAGACGTACATTCGTCAGGAGGACGGGTCTGTTGACGCGCAGCAGCCGTCATTCAAGCTAACGCCCATGCAGGAGAAGTGTGATATGTAACGTTGCTTGTTTGTTTGCGAGATCAAGGGGAATGAGGGAGATTCAAACATGCCGGGGTCATCATCGCCAACCCCTTTGGAGACTGGCGCAGGAGACTGGAAGTGATCACCCATTTCCATGGACATAGAGTGAGGTGTTTTTGTCGTCTCAGCGGAAGAGCGAGTTCTCAACTTCCTCTGAACAGGGGTTTCTCTGCAGACAAAGATGAACAATATAGATGATTTGTTGTTTCGGAGAGCCATTATCTATATAATCCTGTTTGTCTTTGTTTTTCTGTGGAACTGGGTGAATGGAAAGGCATCTGGGAGGATCGACGAGGAGTCCCTTCTGGATGTTGTGGGACTTCCCGGGAGTATTATGGAGTCATTCGATTTCCATAACACGACGTGGGTGTCGGCAAAGGATCAGGACAGAAGATGGATGGCATACAAGGAGTACTTCCGCAAGTACCAGCACCGTCTTCGTCACTCGCACTTTGAATACTACGTAGTGTACACGACTACGAATTCGGGGCTTGCGAACAAGATGAACGGATTGATCTCCAGTCTTTTAGTAGCCATGGTGACAAACCGTGGACTGCTGCGTTCGCACTTGTGTTTTCTCGTGACGCTGTAGTTGATGATTGGGCCAGCTTCGATTCCTATTTTGACCTGCGTCTGGAGGGCCACCACTACGACTACAACTGTTTTGCCAGTGTTCGCGCCTTATTCGTAGCGTCTCTCTCGAAGGGTTCTCCTCTGAAGATTTGGAGACGGTGCATCGAAGCGAAGCGGCTGAAGAAGGGGCTCATCAACAAGGAGTTCGGGGACAAGAACATCAACGTGATTACCAATTGCCCGTTGTTCGCGTCTCTCGCGAAGAACGACTTGTACTACGACGAGTTCGTGAGCAGGGGCCTTGTGCGCACGGCCAGGCGCGGGGACTACAACGCGATCGCAGCGGATATCTACTACCGGCTGCTGAACTTCTTTTCGCTGCAGCCGTCGCTGCAGAGCCGGCTGGATAACGTGACTCGACTGTGGAGCGACCGGTTCGTGATCGGGATGCAGATTCGAGTGGGTCTCGGCAATAGCGCGTTTATCGACAACTGCAAGTTCCTCTTCATGGACGACATCGACACGTTCATTCACTACGCGGAGTACTATACGAACCGGACGTCGTTGAGGCCCCTGTGGTTCATCAGCACGGACTCTCCTAATGTGGAAAACCTGTTTGTGAAGCGGTTTGGCAACATTACGTGTTTCCTGTCCGACTTGCCGATGATGCACACGAAGGTGCTGGCGTACAACTTCAACGAGCCGGCGGTGAATCGAGCGATTTTGGACAATTACCTGTTGTCGCGGTCGAACTTGCTAATTACTACGGCCTGGAGCAGTTTTGGGGAGATGGCGGTGGGTCGCATGACGAAGGGGGATACTATTATGGTCACACGCGGAGATAGGATTATTGATCCTCCGCCTGTAATTTCTTTTAATCGTGAAGAATAGCTCTTGTACCATGCTCGTGTTTCTTTGAAAGAGTGTCTGTGAAAGTGGATTCCGGTTTGAGTGGGATCCAAGAGCTGGATTCCTCAAAAGCTATCCAGAAGAGCTGGATTCCTCAAAAGCACATGCTTTCCGCAGAGCTATCACCCTCAAAAGCAACCCCCTAAAGCGCACGTATCTTAGAAAACAGGTCATTCACCACATATTCCAACAACTCTATTTAGGAGCGATCACCCTTGAACTGGGGACGGACGTACTCACGAATACGTCTCTCCTCAGCCTTGCGGCCACGGACGATACGACCGTGCACAGCACAAGAGACACAGTACTGCTGCTTGATGTAGAGCTTGGGAAGAGTGTACTCTACGCCATGACAGAAACGACACGAGCACTACGCTCATAGACGGAAGCGTCGCGGATATCTCTCTGCGAAGACGCGTCCACGATGTTTCTCACCTGGAAACGCTTCACAGCCTTGTCCTACCCGATCAACACCAGGAGGCGGAAGCTACCTTGCCAACGCAACGACCGCAGTGAGTGCATCTGACGGGATTCACATGACCTCTTCCCTTCTTGGAACGACCGTGATTTCTACACGCAAGAATGAGAACACTCTCAGAAAGTCGCCTCAATGATCGTCCGAAAACAATACCTACCTACGCTTGAAAGGCATCCTTTACTCAATGAACACGATGTGGAGAATTCAATAGGAAAAGGATGGTGCATGAATCGGGACAGGATTGCGTCTCACTGGTGCCCATTCCTGTCGATTCATCCCTCTTCTATTATACATGTATTGGCCCATATCATCGCATTCTCATCTTGTCAAGAAGGGGGCGTTTGACATCGAAAACGACTCGGTCGCGATCCACATGGAGTGGGCATGTCCCGTGGACAATAGTGCAGAATAGGACCGATTTCTGCCACTTCATGACGGAGTCAAAAAGCGCATCGAAACAGCATGTACAACGGTATTGGGCTGAAGACGGCGAGAGGCTCGGGAACCAACGGCTTTGTTCAGCGGAATCTGAGCTACATCCGTCCTTCCCGCGTCCTCCAGTTTACTCAAACGCAGAACCAGGAAATCGTGGAGCCCAAGCTGAAGTCCCAAGACAAGTCGATTTTGGAGCACCAGGCGCGAAGAGAGATCGAGGTGGCGCTGCTGGATTTGCGGGACAAAATGGAAGAGCAGGGGTATGTCGTTAGCGTGTTTGTTGATCGCGTAGGTATGAGGAGGAGGAAATTGAAAAGCGAGTTGCCGCGGAGAGAGAGGCGCGTCTGCAGAAGCTGAACGAGAGCGTGAGCAAGCTGGTGGAGAAGGAGAAGAAGCAACGAGAGGGTGAGGGAGAGGAGTTGCACGACTACGGAAGCGAGGAAGCGAAGAAGGCGTGGATGGAGTCCGGGAAGAAGGAGGAGGAAGAGAGACGGACGCGCAGCCGCAGTCGCAGTCATAGTCACAGTCGTAGTCACGGTCATCGCCATAGTCGGAGCCGTAGCCGTTCTCACGGTCATGGTCACAGACATCACCACAGTCACAGACATTGATTCTTGTATCCTATCGTCTGTTTGTTGAAGAGTCTCACTATTCCATTGCTATGGCGTTCTCTCTGTTGCTAACTTGCTGCCTCCTCTTTGTGGGTTGCTCTACCTTTGGACTGACGGTTCCTGCAGGAGGTCAACGCGTAGTTGTCTGAATTGCTCGCTTAGGGAGTAGTGCTTCACAGAACACATGGACGAGCACGTCCTGACAAAGGGGAAATACATCCTGGCGGATCCAGCCAAGCTGAGTGAGGATAAGAGCAAGGTGACTGTGATTGTATCGGTTCGTCTCCACTACTGATGGGTAGGTCTACGATCCCGCCAACAAGATCATATACCAAGCGAACGACATAAAGAAGGGAAAGTTCCTTTTCAATTCTCCTTACTCCGGCACGTACAAGGTGTGCTTTAACAACGACAGTGGACGGTATCATCGTGGCGTAACGTGCAGATCAGGAGGATATGTACCTCTTCTTCAAGTACAAGTTCGGCATCGAGGCGAAGGACTACTCCCATCTCGCTCAGTTCCAGAACCTTGAGGATGTCGAGGTCCAGACGCAGTGGATCGTGGATTCTCTCTACGAAGTGCAGGACACGGTGGAGTAGTGTAGAGTGTTGTGTCTGATGAGTAGCGTCATTCAGGAGCACGACGAAGAGATCCGCGCCATTGCGAGTCGTCACAGTGTTTGAGTGTAACGTGTAGTGGACTTGGACAACAAGCTGATCGTGTTTTCCGTCATCACCATTACGGTACTCATTGTGATATCTGTGTTCCAAACCTATACTCTAAAGCGCCGACTCGTGAAAGCCAAGTTGCTTTACGCGTGTTTCTTGAAAACAACACCACTTCTTCGTGAAGTCCATGTAGGGGCCGAAGGGTTCGTGGAGATCGATGGGAAATGCAGATCCGGCGTACCACTTCTTGGCGACAATCGGCCTCTTCTTGTCGTACTCGTCTCCCAGCGTGTGGTTCACGAGGCGGTGGTCGGCCTCGTCGGCGCGAATCACGAGAAGGGCGTCACGCAGTGTCGCGTCCTCGGGCAGTCCCCAGTACTCCTTGGTGATGCTCGTCGCTGGGGGATTGGCCAGTTTCCCACTGTCGATGCGCTTGAGCATCTCCGTGTAGGAGCTCACCGCGTGCTCTTCCAGGAAGCCCACGAGACGATGCGATGTGCGGGGAGTGAACACGAACATGAAGGAAAAGAGAGCGATGAAACTGGCCTGCAGAATGCGGATGAACAGCTTTTGCACCATCGTCAGGTGCGTGTAGGTGCGCACCGCCAGGAGGTGCATTCGCTCGTTCTCTGCTTCGTCCACTAACGGCTTGATCCACTCGTTTGGCTGGAGGCGCCGGAGACAGCGCAGATGGTGGAGGTCGCTGCACACCAGACCGGGAATGGACGCCACACTCTCCAGAAAGATGGCACGTCGTATGTAGTTGTCTCCGAAGTACAGATTGCCGCACTTGAAGAGGAGATTCACAATGCCTGAGGCGATGTGGTCGCTCACTCCGGTCGGCTTCCGTTCCGGCTGCTCGCCCCAGTACTGCTCCAAAACCTGCAGATACTCTCTGTTGCTGGAGTGATACTACGATTCACCGTCCAGACTGGAACGTACTCTAGTGCTGAAGATGTGGTAGTGGTTGCTCGGTTTCCGGTTAAGGGCTTTTGAAAGGACCGCTTTGTCGATGACAGCTTCGTACGAAGACGAGGAGAAAACGCGTAGTATTACAATTCCATTCGGTCTTATTCGATGTGCTAGTAGTGGAAGCATTTTGTGACGTGCTTGTCAATCCAACGGACTCCTATCGAACAAGAACTGGGACCTTCCCTATCATTACCATCCTCGCCCCTTTTCTCTTATAGGTAGAATACAGTTTTCACCAGCGCAGAGTGCATCACGATTCTGAGCAGTACAACACGCCTTTCAAAGCAGCACAATACGCCTTTCAAAAGCAGTACAATCCAATCCAAACCAGCACATTACAACACAAACAAACATCCCAAAGAACCACGAATCAGAGGACTAGTGATAGCAAACGACACCGAAGAAACCTTTGAACATCCTAAATGCACTAAGCTCGATCCTTCTCACGGAACCAGTCGATCGAAGGAAGCGACTCCACCGGACCGTAGGCAGCGACAGCGACGGGCTTATTCACGAGATACTGCGTTGCGACGTCCTTCACGCGACCCACGTCGATCGCGTCGATGCGAGCAAACGTCTCCGCGGGCGTGAGACGGCGCCCGTACATCTGCATCTGTCTGCCGATGTCCTCCACGATGAACGGCGACCCGTCGAGCTGCATCAGCAGCGACGCCTTCAACTGCTTCTTCGCGCGCTCCACCTGCTCCGCCGTCACGTGGTCCCTCAGGTCGCGCAGCGACTACGTCTCATCCCCGCAGCCAGCCCTCACCTCCATCGTCACCTCCATCAGACGCGGAATGGTCTCCTTCGCGCACTCCGAGTACACGCCCAGCAGCGAGGTGTCCTTGTAGCAGGTGAAGAACGTGCTGACGGAGTGCGCCAGGTCCTCGCGAGCCACCGTCGTGCAGAACTGCGAGGTCAGGTTGGCGCCCGAGCCGGACATGCGGTTCCACTGCCCCAGCACGGTCTACGCGTCACCGACTCCCTCTACACCCACCTGAATGATCATGAAGGTCAGCGCCTCGGGGTGCGACCAGCCCTCCGCCTCGAAGGCGACGGCGATGCTGCAGTACGGGTAGTTGTCGTCCTACGGTGAACACCCACCGCCGCGCCTACGATCATCGTCTTGATGGACGACGTGAAGTTCTTGGTCAGCGGCGGCACGATCGCGCCGTTGAGCGGCTTGGAGGGGAGGTGCCCGAAGGTCTTGTCCGCCATTTCGACGAGCTACGCGTCACACGCACACCGCGATCGCACATCCGCGTGGTTGATCGAGCCCGCTCCGGCGATGACCACGCGCGGCGCCGTGTAGTGGGTTTGGATGTAGTTCACGAGGTCCTCGCGCTGAATTCTACGCCTCACGCCTCTCTGATGAAGACCACCTCTTGATGTTGGACTCCGGACCCAGGATGGTCAGACCCAGTCCGCAGCCACCGTAGGCCACTTCGTGCAGCAAATCGAAGGTCACTTCGTACTTGTTCTGGAAGACGTCATCCGCCTCCAGGAGAATCGTCCGACGCTCGTTGTCGACCGCCGTCGGATCGAATCTACGGATTACGGGACGCAGAGAACCCCTGCTTTGAGTGGAGGAGGATATCGCTCAGAATGTCCATGACCTCGCCAATATCCTTGTTGAAGCATCGCGAGTAGTAGACGGTCTGCTCCCGACTTGTGTAGCTACTCATCACCACAGCTCGCTCGACTCGCACGCATTCAAGTGAGCACCCATGTTCTCAATTCCCTTCTCGATGTCGATGCGGCTCCGTCGCTGGGTCCCTTTGAAAGACAAGTGCTCCACGTAGTGCGCGACTCCGTTCTTTTCCTTTGTTTCGTAGCGGCTTCCAGTGTCGATGAACACGCCGACGGAAGACGTCTGTCCGTATCCGCCCTACCCAATCACTCGCCTTCTCGAGAAGCACCTGTGACGCCACACGAACTCCGTTTGCGAGCGTGGTGACTTCCGTAGCAGGGATGTTGAGCAAGTAGCTGGGAATCGAGCTTGTTGCTATTCTCCTGAGCCCCTTCTACGCATTACGCCCTCTCGTTGCCATCTACACTACTGGTTGGAACGAGGAGAGAGGGTCTAAGAATTCGAGAATACATTGTTGTGATTGTCGTTCGCTCTGGAAGACTGCCGAAATACCCCCTCCTTTTGCCATTCATCTCCATTGGGAGCAAAAACCAGTAGGATCCATGATTCGTTCGAGTGTAGGCTTCAGCCGTCGTTGTGTGATGGAATAGGGGAGACTGCCTCCGGAAGTGAACCGTATTCTCTACGTGAAGTGCGTTTCGTCCGTTCGGGTTGAGTTCTTAGGAATCTGCCTTACAAAATCACAAACGAAGAGCTGTATGACATCTTCGCGAAGTATGGCGACATTCGCCAGATTCGAATGTGGGCTTTGGCTTTCGTTCTGATATTCGTAGTGGTGATACGAAGGAGACGCGCGGAACCGCGTTCGTCGTGTACGAGGACATTTACGATGCCAAGGACGCGCTGGACCACCTCTCCGGCTTTAACGTGGGTGGGCGCTACCTCGTCGTTCTCTACTTCCAGGCGACTCGGTAGGAATCGGCGGGAGGAGTGACGCGTAGTGCGAACAAGACGGTGGACGTCGAGAAGAAGGAGAAGGAAATCGAGGAGTTGAAGGCCAAATACGGCTTGGCGAAGTGATCTGTATTCTATCGTTAGTTTTATGTCTTCTTGTTTCTTGGCGGAAACAGAGGAAGAATCAGCGGAGCGCTTGCCATCCACACCCTCGTGGCTTTTCAATGGGAATGGGCTTCTCAATTCGTGGAAACCGTAGTAATCCCTCGTTTCTTCACTAATACTCTTTCCTTCTCTGTCATGTACGCATTAACACGCTCTGTATCGAGACTGGGCTTCGCTGCCCGCTCCCTGCAGTGTTCTTCACGTCTTTATCATGACCTTGTGATTGACCACTACGAGCATCCCCGAAATGTTGGTAAGTGTGCACTGCTTCGTTCCTGACGCACTAGGCTCTTTCGATGCAAATGATGATGACATCGGCACTGGTATTGCCGGAGCCCCTGCGTGCGGTGATGTGATGAAGCTCCAAGTTCGTTGCCATGCGTAGTCCATGAGGAGTAGATCAAAGTGGCGAACGGCAAGATCGTCGACGCGAAGTTCAAGACTTTTGGTTGTGGATCGGCCATCGCCTCCAGCTCTGTCGCGAGCGAGTGGGTAAAGGGGAAATCGCTCGAGGAAGCTATGACAATTAAGAACACGGATATTTCGAACCATCTGAAGCTTCCTCCCGTGAAGCTGCACTGCAGTCTGTTGGCCGAGGATGCCATCAAGGCTGCCGTGAACGACTATGTGAAGAAGAGCGAGAAGAAGGCGAAGTAATTGTATGATTTAGCAGTCCTGTTTGTTGCTCTCTCTACAGTGTATTGAGTGAGGCCTCTTGCAATGCCGTCGTCGATGCTGATCCTCTCCCTTTTCATCGGGATTAGCGTGACGATCAAGCAGAGGAGTTGTGGCACATGTGACTAGGACTTCCACGAAGAGAGAGTGGTGATGAAGAGGAGAGGAGTGCGTTCACTTCCATTCACTCTCGTCGTTATCGTACTCTGGAAGGAAGCAGGGAGGTCATTCATTTCGTTCCTTTCTCTTCTTTTGGCTCATTCTTCCATTCTTTTCCTACAGAGATGGATTCTTGCGGGAGCATCACGGGGAAGCTCCACATCAACTACAATGACGACGACATCATCATCCACTGCACGGACAATCCGGGGAGAGTGACCTTCTTGAGGACACGAGTTCAGCAAGTGCTGAAGCAGAACGGGAAGGACGACTTCAAAGAAGCCTACTTTGAGTGCATTTCGCATCTAATCCTCGTGTGCAACGTATGGAATACGTGAGACGATGTGAATTCTAGGAGAACAAGATTGACCGGTTGTATGTGAAAGTGGTGAACCGACGACAAGACGGAATCGATTTGCTAAACAAGGCGATGGGTATGCTGGTGAATGGTGGGATTCATCTCTTTCCTGTGACGAGTTTGGCGTCTCAGCCGTCCTCGAAGACGAGACGGCTCGGCTACGACACCCACAGGAGGCGCTACCACAAGGAGAGTTACTCACAGGCGATCAACAACGGAGGAGAGTCGTCATCAGGTGGTCAACCGTGAGGGAGAGACCTTTTCAAGCGATCAGCAGTGAAGGAGGAACTCGAGTCACTCCGTGTAATATAGTCGTGATGCGTGGTTTGTTGCGAGTCCCATTTCATTCTAATGTCGATCCTTCCGTGCACAGAGGGCGTCGTCGTTCAGTGCGACATGATCACGAAAGTGTTTTTGGAGAAGAAGAACCAGGAAGCAGTGGGCAGTCAGCGCTTCATCATCAGCTCGCTGAGCGATCACTCGCTGTTCATCAAGACGGATAAGGAAGCGTACGTACGGAGTCTAATCGACGACTGGATCGACATGAACAACACGCCGAAGAAGGAGGAGGAGAACCACGGAAAGGGGAGGAAGTGATCTGTGGTTGTGAACGCGATATACCCTATTGTAATCTGTCTTGTGCATTCCCATGTTTGTTTCCTTTCCTTCCCAGCGCATCACCACCCATCCTTAAGAACTGGGATACCGTTTTGATCGCCCACAGATTCTCCGTTATGACGGGCTCCATTCTTGTCCGTATCAAAATATCCCCATATGGATGGGGAGAGACATACAAGAATAGGTACCGCGAATCCGTATTACTCAAAAAGAGTATTCGGCGAGTCTGTCGCTGCAGTTTGATTCAACATGGACGTTACAAACAAGAATAGCCCACATCCCCTGCGGAATGAATACTGCTTCTGGAGGACGATAGAAGGCGGCACAAATGTATGTGTATTGGGAGGATGTAAACGGCAGAAAGAGGAATACGAGCACGGATTGCAATCCCTTGGGAGTTGCAAAACAGTGGAGGAGTTCTGGAAGCTGTACTGCTCTCTTCCTGTAATCGGAACGGAGAACGCGTGGAACTACTCGTTTTTCAAAGTGAGCGCGTGTTCTGTGATTGAAGGGCTAGAAGGGAATTGAGCCGCTGTGGGAGGACCCTGAGAACGCAAATGGAGGCAGAATCACCGCCATTCTGACAGAATCGGAGCTCATTCCTTACTTGTGGGAAACACTTGTAATGGATTCGTCTTCTATTCACTGTAGCTGCTGACGACGATCGGAGAGCAGTTCAATGTGGGAAGGGACATATGTGGCGTGTCAGTCACCGTGAAGAAGGGTTCCTGCACTATATGTGTTTGGAACCGCACCGCCGGAGATATGAAGGTGACGAATCAAATCGAGTAGGAGTGTATCTTCGCCTGTCATGTAGATCGGTGCTGAAGACGGTATGGAATGCTCCCTATTATATACGGTTCATGTACAAGCGGAACCGCATCGTGTCGGATGTTGCGAAGCAGGAGAAGCGTGACCTGCACGTTGACAAGCCCGCGAAGGTGGAAAAGAAGCCCATATCAAATCGGTTTGCCTTCCTGTTTGATGACGATGAATAGCGTGTTTGTTGAAAACAGGAGAGAGCGATTTCTCCTTCTCGGACGACCACAACCTCAGGTTATCCTGAAGCAGTTGTAGAATCAGCGTCGATTCTTTATAGTCCTTCTCGGGAATCGTGTCCAGAATCTTGATGGCGTCATCAAACGCCTTCGACGCAAGCTTGATCGCCAGCTCCTTCTGGTCCGTGATCTCGTACAGGAACACGGAGTAATTCAGGTATAAACTCAGCAGCGTGGAATTCACGGAGGACACTTCGTTCGCGTCCGACACCTTCAGCGCCTGCTCGTACTTCTCCTGGGCGTGCTTCACGGCATCGCTGCGCGCCTCTCCCTCCAAGAACTCCGCCTCATAACGATAGTAGTCGCCCTCCAGCTTCAGGTAGTACATGCTGTCGTCGATGCTTTCCGAATTGGCGTCCGTCTCCACGAGAAGGTACTTGTTCACCACATCGATCACTTCGGAGCATAGCGACAGCATCTCCTCTTCCAACCCCTTCTTTGCCTCCTCGAGACAGTCGGTAAATCCGGTATTGTCGTGTCGTTCCTGCTCCTTCTGACTCAGTGAGACGAGATTCCTCCACGCGCTTCTCTTTGGCGAGAGCAGCGCCTTGTACGCTACGGAGAAAAGATTCCTCTCTTCGGCGGTCAGATGAATGCTGCTTGCTCCTTCAGGGAGCGTTGTGGCCACATGGAAGATATAATCCTTCATATCGTCAAACCGTTCTGCGAGCTCGGCAATTCGAGCCATTTTCACGTAATCCTGTAGCGAGGACATGATCAGTCTACAATCTGTGTAGTGAGCACCCCTCATTCTGCACGACAAACAGGCACATCCTACTTCCCCAAAGAATGCTCCTTCAGATAGGATTCTGAAAACAGAGCGGGAGTTTCACCCGTAGTACGATCCAAGAAACAAGCGAAAAATACTAGTTCTTCACTCCAAAGGCTCGAAGGTACTCGTCGCCGATCTTCCAGCCCATCTTGCTCATAAACAACATTCCGTTCTCCACGATGACGAGGTACAGCACCTCCTTCTGCTTCGAGTCCGAAAACTCCACGCCCTTCTTGACGTTCGCGTTGATCGAGCGGCACACCCTCTCCAGCTTGCTGACGTAGTTCAGCAGACTCACCACCTCGTTCTTCAGCACGTTCTCGTACCCGTTCAGCATCTCCAGCGTCTTCTCCCGGTTGTTCGCGACCACCTGCAGCACCCCCAGGTACAGCCCCAGCACCTCCAGGAAGAGCTCGTCCTCGTTCTCGCGGTCCTTGAACAGGAAGCTGGTGAGCGGCGACAGCGCCAGCACGATCGACAGCAGCTCCACGTTCACCGCGCGGATGCTCCGCACCGAGCACTCCACCGACAGCGCGAGCTGCAGGACCAGCTTCAGCACCTCGCGCAGCGCCTTCTTCTGCGAGGGCGACAGCGCGTTCAGCGCCACGAGCGACTCGGGGTTCCGCAGCGAGGCGAGCAGCGGGCAGTGGGTGATGTAGCCGAAGAGCGAGTGCTGGAGGAGCGTCATCGCGCCGAAGGTCGTGTGGCTGAGCGTCAGCAGCAGCAGGAAGCTCTGGTGGTACAGTCGCTGGCTGCTCTCCAGCTGACTCAGCTCCAGCTGGTCGAGCGACGACAGGAGCGCCATCAGCACGCCCGTGTTCTGGAGGACGTACTGCGTGACGGTGCCCTCGTCGTCGTGCGTGAGGCACAGGAGGAGCAGCGAGGCGGCGGCCGAGGAGCAGCCCGCGTCCTGCGAGGAGACGTCGCGCGCGAGCATCGCCAGCAGCGAGGGAAGGAGCGCGTAGACGGCGGTGAACAGCTGGAAGTACGGCACGGCGGGCTCCCCCTTGTGGAAGTAGCTACACGTGAGAGTGTTCACACACCCCAACTGGAGCAGCTGCAGCAGCAGCAGGTAGAGAACGCCCTTGGTGGACTCGTCCTCCTTCTCGTACCGCGAGATCATCGCGGACACCAGACTCGTCAGCACCTCCTTCTTGTACGACGCCTCCACCTCGTAGCACTTCCGCGACTGGAACGCCTCCACGATGTCGATGACGCCGTCCGCCAGCTGCCCGAGCAGCCACGAGCTCGCGCGAACGGAGGTGACGATCTGGAGGAGGGAGCGGAGCACGGCGCGCGACACGGAGAGCGACTCGTTCTGGAAGAGCGTCAGCGCCGCGAACTCGCCGGCGCAGTCGATCAGCGCGATCTCGAGCAGGTGGAGCATGGACACGAAGGTGCGGCTCTCCATCACCTCGCGACGCCGCCGCTGGTTGAACTACACGTCACTCTCCACTCTCTCCTCTACTAGATCGCACTCCTTCAGCAGCGACGCGCGCAGCGCCTCTTCGTTGGCGATGTGGCGACTCGCGCAGAACGGGTGGAGAACGGCGTCCACGCACCGCTTGTCCAGGCACGTGTAGCTCACGCCCCACACCGTCCTCTTCTCCCTCTTGACCTCGAGCGCCAGCAGCGCGTCGCTCAGCGCCTGCTTCTCCTCGCCGAACCAGCGCATGCGGTCCAGCGCGTCCATCAGCGGCGTGTGGTCGTGGAGCGGCGCGTTCTGGAAGCACGCCACCACGCGCTCGTCGTACTCGAACAGACTCAGCAGCACCGTCGACACGAAGCGCGTGTTGGCGGGGTCCTTGTGCAGCGTGAAGAGCACCACGGAGAGCGTGCGCACCGCGTAGTACACGAACTCGAGCAGCGCCTCCTGCTCCTCCGCCGACTGCGCGTGCGTGGCGTAGTGCGACAGGAAGAAGGGGACCATGGAGGCGAGTTGCCCGAACACGCGGTGCTGGATCAGACACTCGTAGAAGCGCGTGGTGGAGGAGAAGGGGCTGGAGCAGCAGCCGCACACCACGCGCACGCACGCCGCGGCGATCGGGAGGTGGCGCTGGATCTGGTAGGGACTGCTCAGGAGCTGGAGCAGCACCTCGAGCAGGCTGTCCTCCTGCACGCCGCCGTCCTGGAGCACCGCGTCGAGGTCCATCAGGAAGGAGACCACCGAGGCGTTGGAGCCGCTCCTCTGGCAGTCGAGGAGGTCGAGGAGAACCTCCGCGCACTGCGTCGGCGAGGTTGGAGCGAGGGTGTCATTTGAAGTGGAAGAAGCGAGCAAGTCATTTGAAGTAGAAGTGAATGACTCACTCATAGACGAAGGCAGTGCATCATTCACGGAAGACGAAGCAATCGCGCTCTTCAAAATCTGCGTGAACGCCTTGCGGATGACCGCCAGCTCCGCGGGGAAGGAGGCGAAGAAGGAGAAGAAGGCGGCGGGCGGGTTCTGGACCGCCAGCTGGCAGAGGATCTGCAGGGCGGTGGCCTGGAGCGCGGGCTGCGACGCGTCGACGAGGTGGAGGAGGAGGTGAACGGTGGGCTGGGGATGCGCCAGCAGCTGCTGGGAGAGCGGCGTGACGAGCTGCTGCCCGCCCGAGAGCGTCCGCTGGATCTGCAGCGACGCGATCACCGACGAGGAGAACTGGAGGAGCACGAGAACCACCTGCATCGCCTGGTCCAGCGCCTTGCTCGTCCAGGACGCGTCGCGCGGTCGGGGACACAGGGAGTGCTGCGGCAGCGGTCGGAGGGGGTAGGGCGAGGAGACGGTGGCGTGGACGGCGAGGACCTTCTCGGTGAGCGGCGAGCCGGAGAGCAGCTCGGCGACGAGGGAGAGGATGCAGGAGGAGTGGACCACCTCGGGAGTGAGCGTGGCGATGCCCCCGTAGAGCGACTGGATGGAGCGCGTCACGATGGACAGCGAGTAGAAGAGCAGACACGCCTTCTCCTCCTCGTCCTCGGCGACGAAGCGCTCGCACTTGAGCAGCACGTCGTGCACCGTGAACGACAGGAAGGCGTACAGCACGTTGCTCGTCAGCGTCACGTCGAGCGGCAGGCGCTGGATCAGCGTGTCCAGCAGCCGCAGGAAGGCGAGCGTGAGCGGGTAGTGGCGGAGCGGCGCCTCCTCCACGTCGAGCGCGCGCTGCAGGCCCGTGTGCACGTGGAGCGAGGAGCACAGCGCGCCGCGCGTGGCGGGCTGGTGGATCACGCAGCCCTGCTCGAACTGCGACCAGACGACGCGGGCGGTGCGGGCGTCCTCGCAGCAGCTGGTCAGGAACTCGCAGAGCACGGCGTGCACGGCGACGGAGAGCGGCGTGGACGCCAGGTTCATGGTCACGGAGATCATGCTGACGGAGGGGTGGTGGAGGATGGCGCGGCGAATGCTCGGGTGGCGGACGAGCGCCGCCAGCAGGCGGAACAGCTCGATGAAGCCCTTCTCATCCTCCTGCGCCAACGCGCCCTGCTGCCTCGCCAGCGTGTCCTGCAGCGTCAGCGGGAGCACGACGAGCATCTGCTGGCTGAGGAGCGGCGAGTCCATCTGGTGCAGCAGCTGGTAGATGCAGAGCGCGTTGTCCGGGTGGCAGCTCGCCAGGCACGTGTAGTAGCGGATCATGTCGCTGAACAGACTCGGCAGCGCGGCGAGCTGGTCGAAGCAGTGGTAGCACAGCTGCAGCAGCGCGATCTCGATGGGCGACGTGGCCTGCAGGCGGGGAGCCGGCGCGCACAGCGGGAGCGCCGCGCAGAAGCAGTCGATCAGGCACTCGTACCCGTCGGGCGTGATCGCCGTGGGGGTCTCCGCGTGGGTGACGGGATAGCCCTTGATCAGGTAGAGCTCCACGAAGCTGCCGAGCGCGGACAGCAGGACGGCGACGTACGCGGAGGCGTCGGGGAGGAAGGCGAGGTACTGGACGGAGACGTGCAGGGAGCGCAGCGCGTGGCGCGCCAGACACTACGGGTGACTCCGCGACACGAGAGGCACATCGCGCATGACGTCGACGGAGTCGCGCTGAGCGAGCCCGCGCAGACTCACGAGACACAGCGGGAAGAGGAGGTCCGTCGCCTGCTTCTGCTGCATGTCGCGCAGACGCTGGCGCAGCAGCTCCTGGTTCTGGAGGTCTCCCGCGGTGAGGGCGGGCGTGAGCGTGAGCGTGAAGGCGGCGGGGCGGAAGAATGGGAGGAGGAGCACGCAGTGGAGAAGGCCGAGGAGCGGGAAGAAGGCGGGCAGGTCGGCACGTCGGATGGCTTCCATCGTGTGGTGGATGGCAACTGCCTGCTTCTCCGACATCTAGGGGTCAGGGCGAGGGAGCGCGCGGACCTGCACGAGCGAGAAGAGCGTGAAGAGGGAGCGTGCGGCCGCCTGCAGCTCGTCCACCACGCAGAGGAGAGATGGACTGTTGTGCTGCTTGGACGCCTGCACGCAGAGCTCGATGTGAGAGAGGACGGAGGGGATGTAGTCACGCTGGAGAAGGGTGCAAAGCGTGGCCTTCAGGTGGCGGAACAAGGAACGGTACTCCTCTTCCCTATCCAGACGACTCAGGAAGATCTACGCCATGACAGAAGACAATCACAGCACACCTCGAAAAGCATGTCGACACACTTGAATCGCTTCGTTCTGTCCTCGAAGAGGAGCAGCAACGCAACGTCAGCAGGATCTTCCGTCGGACACTTGGAAATGCCAATATGTGAATCCTTCATGCACGAGTATGCATAATAGGAGAGAAGCGCCGATTCCGAGTAGCCCGTGTCTCTAGCAAAACTCGAAATCCTCGCCTTCTTCGTCTCGTTGATTTCCAACGCGCTCTCCTCGTTTGCACTACAATCTCAGACGCTACAGAATCGTCCTACGACAGTTTCGGACAGTGAGTCTCGAGATACTTGGGATCGACCAAGAAATCGACACTCGCGTTCACAGATTCAAATATGTCGTTCAACGAGGCAGAATCGTTCTTTATGTAGTATAGCCGCTCGACTTCGGAGCACAGGCGGCTAACTGTGGAACAGTACGCTTGAATATCCCTCGGACCGTTCATCTTGTCGATTCTTCGAGTTGAAGGAATTCGAGGCGCCTTGGTAACGCTGATTGACCTGGTGCACAGTTCGGGGCCATTTGTTCCGAACCGACCGAGTTGTTTAAAAGCGCGTTGTTGTTTACTATTCCGCCGCCTTTCTCGCACTGCGGGTTCCGTTTGACTGAAACGCAGCGCGATGCCCCCACTACCGTATGAAGTCATGTGCAAGGCGAACAAGCTCCTGGCAGATCGACTCAAGGACCAAATCGACCACTACCGGACATCGCAGAGGGAGCGCATGATCATGACGTACCGAAGAGCGCTGAAGTCGGTCAGGGAGTGTGTGGCTCGTTTCCTGTGTCACGTAGATGCACGGTGCCGATTCGGTCGAGGGCGGACGCTCTGAAACTGAACGGAGTCGGGGAGGTTATTGCCGATTTCATCCAGGAGGTTCTCGAAGACAACAATCTTCTGGACGTCACTCCCGGTACTGCCATGCACACTCGTGTGATGTACAGATTCCTGTGAACTGGAGCCCATTCTGATAGAACGTCCTCTGCGCAAGACGGACGTCTCGAACTATGTTCCCCGCAAGGGCGGCGGTGCTGGCTTTTCGGTCGACTCACGTGTAGCCGCCTTCTTCGTCCTCGTGTCCACTGTGATGCTCACCTGTGAAACGGACTCTCCTAACGTCAGCATCGAGGCCCTCCAGGAGCGCATTCAGACGATGTGGATTAGGGAGGGTCTCCCGTCCCGCAAGCTCAGAGACATCATCAACCTGCTGGTCGCAAAGGAGCTGCTCGTGCTGCTGAACGAGGAGGTGCGCCTGACGACCTCGGGCATCCAGCTGGGCATCATGTACTTGAAGGACGTGCGTCTGGACTACCCCGAGGTGGAGCAGTTTATCGAGCAGGGACAGCTGCAGAAGCTGGAGGACACGCTCTCCGAACCGCTGGCGCCCAAGTCTTCCCAGTCCTCCGACGCCGCCCGTCCTGTCCTCCCGCAGATCCACTGGCCGCTGCCCCCGCCCCCGCCGTCCTTCGTGATGGGGGACTGGAAGGCGATGGACGAGGAGGACCCCAACCCCATCTCGATTCCGCAGGGAGCGCCGGTGCGCCTCACGGACGAGAGCGAGTGGAAGGTGATGCTGCTGCTGGACAACCGCGAGGTGCGCACGATGGAGGACCGGTCGTTCATGCAGAACCGCCTGTACCAGTCGGGCGTGGAGTGCGAGGTGCGGATCCTGAGTCTGGGCGACATGCAGTGGGTGCTGCACCACACGACGGACGGCGAGGAGATCATGATGAACGTGCTGGTGGAGCGGAAGAACGTGCACGACCTGGCGATGAGCATCTTCGACGGCCGCTTCGACGAACAGCAGTACCGCCTGAAGCACTGCGGCGTCACCAACGTGATCTACCTGATCGAGGGCACGCTGCGCAGCCAGGACATGATGTCCGCGGACTCCCTCCAAGCGAGCATCATGACGACCATCGTGAACCGCGGCATCTACGTGTACCTCACCACGTCGATCGACGACACCATCGTGTTCCTGAAGGGACTGAACGAGATCATGAAGGTGTCGCTCCACCGCTACTTCGAGACGGGCAGAGAGTCCTGCATCCACCCGCACCGACTGCGCTTCGGCGAGTTCCAGGCGCTGTTTGCGAAGACGAAGGGGACGAAGCTGAAGAGTCTGTGGTGCAAGCAGCTGCGACAGGTGCGTGCGTGTTGGCGGAGTGAGGCGTAGATTCCGCGCTGCTCGGTGGTGAAGACGATGATCATCGCAAAGAAGTACCCTACGCTGGCCTCCTTGCTGCAGGCGTACGCCGATCTCGAAACGGAGAAGGAGAGGGAGGATTTGCTGAAGTCGCTCCGGGACGCGAACAACAAAATCACGATTGGCCCTGCGCTGAGCAAGAGCATATACCACTATCTCTGCGACAAGTAGCCGTTTCTCTGTGATTCCTTTTCTCCTTTTGCATCGCGCAGGATCCGTCCTACGTCTCGTTTTTTGGTCATTGGCGCTGTTTGCTGGAAATGCGAGTGCGTAATGAAAAGAATCCGAATGGTGATGGGGGTTCGGAATTCCCTGGAGAGAGTCCGAGGGAGGAAAGGAGACCCCCTGGATTCCTATTCTTGGTCTCTCAGGATTTGTCCAACGTTTATCGGTAACATCAGTTATGGCTCCTCCTGCTCCCGCTGGTCCCGCTACTATTAGTACGTATTTCTCAATCTTCCTTTTGCTGGATGTGGTTATTGCAGCGCTCTCACGCGCCTTTAGTTTATCTCCGTGCTGTTGGTGGTGAAAGTGCTTCTCCCGCTACTCTTGCCCCCAAGGTTGGTCCTCTTGGTATGGTACTCGCGCATTTCGACGCCGTTTACGAATTAGGCTCCCAAGAAGGTCGGTGACGACATCCAGAAGGCCACTATGGATTGGAAGGGTCTGAAGATCACTGTCAAGCTCACTGTCGTGAACCGTCAGGCTACTGTAATGTGTGAGGGTGCTTTCGTCATGAAATAGGTGGAGGTCGTTCCTAGCGCTTCTTCCCTCATCATCCGTGAGCTCAATGAGCCCCCCAGAGACAGAAAGAAGGACAAGAACAGTATTCGTTTCCACTAGTGGATTACGCATAGTCAAGCACAGCGGCAACCTCACTCTCGATCAGGTGATCAAGATCGCCAAGATCCTCCGTGAGCGCTCCTATGCCAACAAGCTCGCTGGAACTGTGAAGGAAGTGCTCGGTACTTGCCAGTAGGTGCATTTCTATCTATTGAGCGCTAGCTCTGTCGGCTGCACTGTGAATGGTGCTCATCCCACTGCCATCATGGAGCAGATCGATAACGGCGAGATTGAAGTTCCTGAGGAATAAGCAATGCATTTTATGAACGATTTGGGCAAAGTGGCGTGTTTGTTGCACATTTCCCTCCCTTTCGCTCTCCGTCACAATGAAGCTGTTCGTATCACTCGCTGCCTTTCCTGTTGCGTAGGTAATCGATTCCTCCAGCGAGAAGCCCCAGAGCGAATTGGTAAGGCGATTCCTTGCGATCGTGTCGAAAGCGCTGCTGTCCTATGGTCATGTCGAGTGCGGTGTGTCAGACGTAGTGTATTCCCTGTTCTGCATTCAAGACGTGAATGATCGCTCGATCGCCCTCATTCAGACCAATTGGAATGGGTAGAGCTTTCTGTGCGGATATAGTGTAGGTCTAACATGGAACTGAGGAAGACGGTTCTCTCAAAAGCAACACTGCCGGTGATCACTGCCGCTATCGAGAAGCTGTGCCAGAAGAACCCCTCTCCGATCGCCACAACGACGCCCAGTCTGGAGTCTGCCGTTTCCTCCCTCTTTCTCTACGAAAAGCCCGAATCCGCCGACGTGTTCTACCTCTGTCTGTCGCCCGTGTATCGCGACGGTCTGCAAGCCATCGCCACGAGGAGCGATATCGCGAGCACGTGCAGTCTGTTCTTCCACGATCGCTTTGACGCCTCCACTCTTCCCACAAGGGAGGGTCCCTCCAATACGGTGATTCACGCAATGCGCCTAAGTGAGCTGGAACTCGAGCGAGAGTGTGCACACGGACCCTCTATAACGCGTAGAGTTCACACCTGGCTTCGTCTCTCCTACCAGTCCCACAGTATCGCTCTCCAATTGCCCACCCTCTTTGAGCAGGTGGGTGCAGGGGAAGTAACTCCGCGTTCCACGCTCACCAGTAGATTTCCTTCACGATCACGCCCTACTATATGATGGAACGACCCTTTCTTCCCATCACCAGCTCGTTCCTCTTTCACAGAGGCATGGAACGACTTCTGCTGCTGTCCATCGTCCAGCAGTCCACAATCGAGCTCGGACTCCTTCTCCCCATCTGGCATTGCAGCAAGCCCAGTCACGCCCAACACTGGGCGTCGCTCCTCCGCTTTCTGTCCTCCACCTCGACATGCGCCGTCCTTCAAGGGTTCAATGAGAGTGAAAACGGGGTGCCAACTTCATTCGTAGAAGTGGGGCTGAAGGAATGTTACGTGCTCCTTCCCGCCAAACGGAATACGAGTATCGGGCTGCTCTGTCGATACGCCTCGCATGAGCAGCTCCTTCCCCCGGCGACCGCGGAAGAGGCATTGACAAGTGCTGGCGACATCAAATTTGACTTGTTTGCGCGCCTTCAGCGAGTCACGCCTAGACTGCTCCACCAAGTGCGAAACGACCAATACAGTCCCATGGACAACGACTCGGGGTTCATCGAGCAGATGGAACGCAAGATTAAGGCGCTTTGAAAACGACTGTTTTTTGGAGGAAATGTGGAATTCCAGGGAGGCGGGTGTTCATTCAAAAGCAATGGATTCCCGGATGGAGGAGCAAGAACGACTTCATCAAGAGAAGAAGAAGAACTACACCCACGTCATGAGAGCGAAACTGTTCGGCGTCATCGCTATCAATACGCTCGAAGGAATAACGAGCGAGATCGATAGCATGCTCCCCTACGAGCTGGAGAAGGGTAGCGTGGCTCTCGTTCGTGCTGATAGGGTAGACAACATAGATGCTCTCTCTGACCAATATCGGAAGTACCGGAATGGAATTCTGTACCCGACGAGTTACGGGGACCACATGGATCGCGCAATCAAGAGTCTGGGAAAGGATCTCGGCATTGCTGTTTCTGTGGACCTTACAAATACACAGGCGATTAAAGTGAGAAACGAGGTGTTGGTTTCATTGCGCAGAAAGTGTTGACAAAGCTTATCCGGACAACACCCGACGAGCAGCGCTCGGAAGTGGCGGACTGGTTGTCGTTGCCGAACGAGACGATCATGAAGTCGGAGCGGTTTGAGTCGCTCATCAACAAATGCTGCCTTCACTACTACAAGAAGAGCTCGAGCGAGATCAGCGACGACAACCTGTCGTTCATTCGCCGGTCCGCCAACGAGCTGCTGCGAAACAAGGCGTCGAAGGAGGCGATGAAGAAGCGTCTGCTGTCGAACGACTACCGCTACGAGGAGGACCTGGACGACGTCGACGTCAACCAGAATCTGTACGCGATGAACGTGGGCATGGGTGTGCGCGATCATCAGTAGAATATGAGCGAAGCGCAAATGATGATGGTGGACGCCTCCGTGATGAACCCGTCCGCCGGCGTCGCGATGACGAACATGGGCGACATGGGCAGTCTGGCGCAGATCAACCCGATGAGCAACCTGATCAACATGGGCGCGATGAACGCGATTCCGCTCTCCTCGTACGACGGGATGACGTCGATACAGCACATGGGCACGATCCAGCAGACGAACCACAACACCATCATCACGCCGCACTCGGTCGAGCAGCAGGGGAACGCCAGCGTCAGCATTCCGATTCCGATTACGAGCATGAACGTGAGCGTGAACATGAACACGATTCCCCCGATAAACCTCACGGCGATTCCCGCGATGTCTATGAATTCGCTCCAGCTCCCCGTGGGAATGAACACAATGCAGCAAATGAACATGAATGTGATGGACACCCAACGAAACTGATTCTATGTGAAATAGCAAATGGTCCTTGTTTGGTTGAATACACAGAGCACGCATCCTAACGCTTTGAGGGCGGAACGCCGGCATTCGCGTATAGCCGCTTCTCGCGTCCACCATCAGGTGCACTGGCATGATAGAAGGGAGGAGTCCTCGGATCCACTCCGCTCTGACTCAACGTTTCCATCATCCCGTTGATCATCGACAGGCTCAGCGAGGCGGCCCCGGCGATGTTCTGCAGCCGTCCGTTGACGTTATTCCCGTGGAACATGGCACGCATCGCCTGCGCGTCCAGGATGATGTCCTTCTGAATGGTGTCCAGCCGCGCCAACCCCTCTCCCACCGACCCAGCGCACCCGCGCGCTTGTCTGCTCTCCGCCTGCGCCTTCTGCAGCTCCGCCTGCGTCTGTGCGAGCTGCTGACCCAGCTCCCGACATGTCTTCACCAGCGTCTCCTTCTCCGCCAGCTCGCTCTTCAGACTGTACACCTCCGCCTCCAGTCGCTCCTTCTCCTCCTGCAGAGCCTGAGCGATCACCCGCTGCGCCTCGCTCTTCTTCTCCAGCTCGTGCAGCGCCTTCGTCGAGTCCCCGCTCCTCTTCCTCGCCTCCTCGCGCATCGCGGCGATCTGGTCGTAGAACCCCTTCAGCGGCGTGAACGGCTTTCCTACGCCTCACGCGCACGCTCTCCACTCACCGTTCACCACCACGTACACGGGAATGGCTTGCGCCCGCAGCGCCTCCGCCAGCTCGCGGTACTGCGCCTCGGACAGCGAGCAGTCTGCGCGTTGAGAGCCAGCACAGAACCTACAGTCGATCTCGAGGAGGTGGAAGAAGGCGTAGTCGAACTCGGTGAGTGCGTGAAAGAACGACGCGGTGCCCAGGGAGTGCAGAATCGACCCTATCGGTGAGGGTGTCTCGACGAGGGTACAGGAGAAGGCGAGGGAGTGGACGTCCGTGATGGTGGATGACTGGGACGGAAGCAGCCCGTTGACGTGAAGATCGATTCCGGTGATCTTGTCTGTGATGGTGATTTTGGTAACGTGGTATTTCGTGAGCCGTTTTAGAATGACCGGGAGCGACGACAGGCTCTTTACTGTGTCTACGGGTGATGCATCAATGGGGAGCCAACATGAGAAGACGATATCACGCAAGAAGGATGGATGAGACTCCCTTAACCGTTCAATCGCGTCGGAGGATCGGAGCAGCCCAGGGATGTGGATGTTCTTCAATTGCATGTCTTGAGTGTGCTCGAAGTCGTACTTTGCATCAGAGAGACAGACGAGACGTACGCAGAAAAATGGGATCGAATCGTGGTCGCGCAAGCCCTGAGAAGACAGAGAGAGGTCGGGCGCAAGCAGTCCATCGTAGGTGAACAGGGACACGCTCCCCTGGACAGACAACGAGTTCTAGCCATCAACGCAGAAGGCTCGGCAGTACTTGCAGATAGGACTCCACAACACGAACCAGCACGGACTTGGCTATCCGCTGCGTGTACCGAATTCCCTTCGCGGCGTCAACGAGCTCGATCGTCATCATCTACGTAATCAGCCTGTGCTCCCACTCCGACATCTTCTTCTCGTTCGCTCGTACTAGGCAAACTGCTCGGTTTCGGATGTGTAGAATAGACGGGGGTGTCGCTCTGTCTGCGAGCCGTCTTCAAGACCATAAACGTGGGGTCGTATATGTATCGCAGGGCCGAAATCTTGTCATCCATATCTACTTCAGCTCCCTTGTGTTGGAAATGAACCAAATCGCTGTCCGACTGGTTGATGCCCTCGGGATTTGTCTAATCGCATCAGTATTCCACGAAAACAGTTCATACACACAGAAAGGACATGGCTATTTGCCTAAAGGTACTTGACTCCAGAACGGGCAACCGGGTGACGTTCCCGTTCCAAATGAGTGTAACCTCCACGGTAGCCATGGACGCGAAGCGGAAAGGAGGTTCGAGAAGAATGATCTGTCTTCCCGTCCCAAATAGCAATCGTGGGGAGTGTGGCATGCGTTACTGTTGTCATTTCCGTGTGAAGTGGGATGGGAGTGATTTGGGGACTGTGTGTGAAAACCCCTCCAAAACAATAGTCTCCACATCGCAAATCCGTTTCCAAAAGGAAGGATCAATGATCATTGCACTCCTTCATTCCGCTGAGAGAAGGGATTTCTCGTGAATATGTGCCTATGGGCGTGTGCACCAAGTCGTTTCCGTGCTCGTCGTTTAGCAGGACTTGTCAAAAGCGCCCTTCTTTGGATAGAAAACCGCTATTCCCATAATCCGGGGGATTCCAGAAGGCATATGATTTGTGTCCTTCTGCTCACTTTTTGTTTTGTTGCAGATGAGTATTGAGCTCACGGATATTGATCCGGATAAGGGTACGGACTCGCAGCAGATACCGTTTGCTCCTTTTCTCGCGGCTCATGAATAGGGTTGTCGATGAGGCGACGCAAGAGATGGGCGTTGATCAGGGACTTCCCCGTATTATTTCCATGTATTCCCTTCTGCCGTTCTTCATCGTAGAGGAGGTCATTCCTTCAGCTCCTTCTACTCTAACGGAGTTCCTGCGAAGACGTTTTCTGTGACCGTAGTCTATCGTTTGTCATGAGTAGAACAAGAAAAACCAAATCCGTTATGACAATGAGGGAACCATCCTCGATTACTCCAAGAACGTTGCTGTAGATGTTAGAGCGCGTGGTGACGAGTAGCATATGTTTCTGCTGAGCAAAACGGAAAGCATCATCAACCAAAACATCACGGACTTGATTCAGCCCTCCTACTTGGAGTCCGTCGGTAGAGACGCGATTTTCAAGTATTTTGGCATTACCGAGGAGAAGGGGGAAAGGGAGGCGAAGGACATCGACCACATCATGGTCGTCCGCGAGAACGGCGACACGTGCGAGATCAAGGTGACCGTCCTCACCATGAAGAACGGCGTGTACACCGCCAAGCTGCATGACGCGAGCTCCGATGCTGCGTCGGACATGTCCTCGGACACGGAGGGCTACCAGCGCACCGTGTCGTCCATCGGGTCCTCCTACGCCAGCACCTTCTACCCGACGAGCATCCGCGGCAGCTTCTTCGGCGGCCTGGAGGTGGACATGAACGAGATCGACACGGACAACGAGTGGGTGGGCGTGGGCCACTACTCGGCGGGCATGGAGGAGAGCTACCAGGACGGCGGTAAGGCGACGGTGTCGGCCATCTCGCTTACAATATCCTTTGTCGCCGCGTGGCGGGAACTTAACGTTAAGCTTATAACGCGCTGCTTACAGGCCTGAAGGAGGGCGTGGTGCTGCTCGACGCGGAGGCGGACACGCTCGTCGACGTGGTGAACCTGGTGCTGGACGAGGCGGAGATCAAGCACCTCACCACGCCCGTCCAGCGCGACGCCATCGTGCGCGTCTTCAGCAAGGAGGACTCCAGCGCCGCTGCACGTGCCTCCAACTCCGCCAAGGAGAGCTGTCGCGTGTACTGCGCGTCGCTGACCTTCCTGAAGGACCCGCTGGTCGCCATGGTGCGGCTGAAGAACCCGATCGTGGTGGAGGCCACCGGTCAAGAGATCCGCTACTACCTCTTCGTGCTGGGCAACGAGGCGACGCCGCGCGACGAGTAGCGGTTGGTTGAGTGCGTGAGGGATAGACTGCACGAGATCGGCCGCTCCTTCTCGCTGATGATGTCGCAGAACTGGTTCAGCAACGCGGCGCGCAAGATCAACTCGTCCTCGCTCTTCTTCAAGCTCATGGACCACTTCATGGCGCGCTGCATGATGCTGCCGCCGCCCGACCCGCTCTCCCTCGCGCCCTTCCAGCTGCAGTCCCAGAGCACCAAGGTGTCACCGGGCTGCTGGAAGAGGCCGAGCGAGAAGAAGGTGGTGATGATGATTCCCAGCGCCACCTACCAGCGCGCCACGCACCAGCTGCACCACCGCGAGCGCGTCATCCAGGAACACGACGCCGAGCTGATGACCTCCACGCTGACCAAGGAGCCGACCGTGGAGGAGCTGGAGAGCAAGCCCACGCCCTTCGCCAGCCACCTCACGCTGCGCGACAAGATCGTGGGCGTCGTGACGGCGGTGGTGTGCGTCGCCGTGATGCTCCTCCTCAACCTCCGCGACTTCGCCCCTCGTGTACGGATTCCCGCGGGAGCTGACGTCTAGGACGACGGCCTGCACGTGACGCCGATGCTGGGCTACTCGATGGAGATCCCGGGCGGCTTCAAGGCGATCATCCAGAACGAGGTGGTGAACTACGCGTAGCGACAAGTCCAGAGAGTGAGGTGTAGACTGCCCGCCACGCCGCGCGGCATCTACGAGTTCAGACTGTCGGTCCAGCGTTCGGAGGAGCGAGCCGCGCTGTTCTACGAGCTGTTCGAGAACCGCACCGACGGCGCGTTGAAGAGTTACGGTGACCCGGTGACGGTGGTGGCGTCGCCGACGGAGGAGACGGAGCTGCTGCGCGAGGTGGACATCAAGGACGAGATCGAGGCGACCAGCGCGCTGTTCGTGCGCGTGACGACCAACTCCACGCACTCGCTGGGCTTCGTGATGCACGTGGAGGCGCTGCACCCGATCGGTCGCTACCGCATCCTGCTGGGCTCGCTGCTGCTCGTGTTCGTGTACGGGCTCCTCCTGCTGGAGGTGATCAACCGGTCGATCGTGGCCTTCATCGGCGCGTTCCTGGCGCTGCTGCTGTACTCGCTCATCTTCGAGGCGCCCGAGCTCTCCACGGTGGTGGGCTGGATGGACGAGTCGACGCTGTGTCTGCTGTTCGGCATGATGATCATGATCCAGCTGCTGTCCACCACGGGCTTCTTCGAGTTCATGGCGATCCGCATGTTCATCCTCTCCAAGGGCAACGCGCTGGCGCTCAACTTCGCGCTGTGTATGCTCACGATGGTGTGCTCCGCCTTCCTCGATAACGTCACCACGATGCTGCTGATCGCGCCCGTCACCATCGAGGTGTGCGGCATCATGAAGATGAGTCCGATTCCCTTCCTGCTGCCCGAGGTCGTGTTCAGCAATATTGGGGGCACCGCAACGCAGATCGGCGACCCGCCAAACATCATCATCGGCAACATGCTGTCGGACTACCTGGGCTTCATCGATTTCATCAAGCACTGCACGCCCAACGTGCTGCTGTGCATCGTCTTCGTGTACCCCGTGGTGATCCTCTTCTTCCGCGACGAGTTCAAGAAGGCGAATTGCCAGGTGGACAAGTCGCTCGTGGAGAAGTACCAGATCAAGAACAAGCCGCTGCTGATGAAGTGCGGCACGATCCTCGTGGCGGTCATCATCATGTTCTTCCTCCACCCCGTGCACCACATCAACACCTCCTACATCGCCATCGCGGGAGCCTTCGCCTGTCTGCTGCTCGGCACCAACGACGACCTCCACACCACCTTCGAGCTGCTCGAGTGGGAGACGCTGGTGTTCTTCGCGGGACTGTTCATCATGATCGAGTGCATCAACGAGCTGGGCGTGATCCGCGCCATCGGCAACGGTGTGTCCTCGCTCATCGAGCACGCGCCGATGAAGTGGAGGTCGCTGATCGCGCACATGCTGATCCTGTGGGTGTCGGGCATTGTCAGCTCCGTGCTGGACAACATCGCTTTCATCGCCACCATGATCCCCGTCATTCAGATCCTCGCTGCAAATGAAACCTTGCGTTTGGGCTGTGTCGGCGTGTCATCCCTAGATTTGGACATCTGCGACCTCGCCTGGACGCTCGCCTTCGGCGCCTGCTTCGGTGGAAACGGCACGTTGGTGGGCGCCGGAGCCAACCTGGTGACGGCGGGTATCAGCACGTCGAAGGGGTATCCGATTACCTTCCGCTCGTTCTTCAAGTTCGGAGCCACGTGCACGCTGGTCACTCTTGTTGTTAGTACATTCTATGTGATTGTCCGTTATGTCAACTTCTAATGGGTTCTGTTTGTTCTAGATTGTTTCACAGTGTTCCAGATGGGTTCACAACGCTCCAGATTGGTTCACAACGCTCCAAATTGTCTCATAACATTCCAGATTGTTTCATAACACTCCAGCGCTCTGCAACAAACACGACTACTGCACAATCTCAATTCCCTCCTTCCCTGCCTTTCTGCGCTCTACGCCTGAGGAATAGCACGCTCCCATACTCCCATGCTCCAACGCTCTGTGCACATTGCGGTACACCACGTCCGCCGCCTTCTCCGGCGTCAGACCCATCGTTCTCGCAATCGCCAAGTAAGCGTTCGGGTTTCTGAGTTCCAGAGGGTCTCGAGGGTTCCTACACAACACGACACTCCACCACGCATACGAAGCAAGGAGGATGTTGTTTCCGCGCGAGTAGAAGACGAGGGACCGGCACGCACTAAACAGCAACCGTCGGTAGTACCGGTCTAGTGGTCACGAGACAAGGCCGCGCGAACCTCGGAATGTGCATCCCAGCGAGAACTCAAACATAATGCCTCGCTCGAGTGCCCTGCTGATGTTGTCCTTTGTTGGGCGGACGGATTGGGCGTCGTCGATAGGCATTTCGATGATGTCGATGAAGTCCTGGCCGTGAGTCACAGACACGATAGCGTACACTCGAGCAAGCCTCCTCGAAGAGATTCTGCGTGCGTGGACGGAATGACACCAGGTCATACCCGCTCAAGATGGGGGATTTCTATTCGTCACTCGATTCTCTCGCGATCCACAAATGACAGAAACTCGGACCTCTTCTCCACGGAGAAGGAGAAGCGTGTGTATGTTTTGAACTCGTTTGAATGCTTGATGGACGGAGAGGAATATAGTGCAGTTTGCTGGATAGGCAGGAGCCCCGCTATTGGCTTCATTGGCGAACAACGCTAATCGTCACGCGAAAACAGGGAGCGAACGTCATTCTCTTCGAGCTCTCTGTCCTTAACCTCGGTAACGAATACAGCGCCCCCATATCCCACTACGCATGACGCGTTGAAACAGGAACCTCACGAGAAGACAGCTGTTTCACCATCTCCAAAACGTACTCGTCGTCCTTACTCTCTTCCGTGAGCGATATGTACGGCTCGATGAACATTCTTCTGACCCGTGTGAGCAACAAACAGACGGGATAGAATTGCGTGTAAACGGAAAATGAGTAATGTATAACTAAACTTACAGCTTCTTCTCGTCAAAAGCCTCCTTCATCTCGGGTTCCTCCATGATTTCTGCCACACTTCCCTCCTCCTCTGTCTCGCTCAGCTTCGTCACAAGCTCGCCATCGCGGATCACGTAGTAGTCGTACACGGGAACCTGGCTGCGCTTATGGAAGGAAAGCGTGTCGATGACCATGCTCTCCTCCACGCGCTTCGCCTTCAGAGAGACGAGGTAGTCGCCGTTGTCACCTCGGATAATGAACGTGATGCTGCAGCTGTCCTTCTTCACCACACCACGAGCCAAACTAATGCTTCGGATGGAGGAACCGAGAACTTCCTTCACCAATGCGCTACGATTCAAAATGGCCAACGCGTCCTGGAAGATGGGGCTCTTCTATGCGTGTTACACAACGACAATGGCAAACCTTCAACGAAGAGGAGTAATAATAGATCCCTCCGCCGATAGCAACCGACGCCACGGCACCGATAATGTAGGTGCTCGCGTTTGAGCTGCTATCTGCGACCGTAGCAAAACGACGGGAAACGGCGGGAAACACAAGGCCCGCCCCATACTCCGCAGCGATGCGCACATGGTTCGATCCTCTCTTGCCCAAGGCCAGACTCGAAAACGCCCTTCGCGTAAAAGAGGACTTTCGCAGCAAGAAGCCGACATTCTTCACTGGGAAAACGCAGTATCTCAACAACTTTTGGTAGACGACTGGATTCATCAGAAAGATAATGAGGAAAACAGCACCAATTGCTTTGACCAATGGGTGGGAGTTTCATCATCACATCCCTAGTTCGTTTTTCGGATCCTTCGTTGCGCTCTCCGCAATCCTCGCTCTCTCGGCAAAAATAAAGAAGAGAGAAAACCGAGGTGATGGGTACGAGGACAATAAGAAGTGCCCCCTCTGGGAATCGAACCCAGGACCTTCCGCTTACAAGGCGGGTGCTCTACCAACTGAGCTAAAAAGGCTCACAAATCGAAAAACGGGGCTTCCATATCAGTCGCATTTCACTCCCAACAAACACAGGAATTCCCTACTCCCTGAAGAGAGGAGTCACTCCCTCGGGAACCATCGGCGCGAACTCCTTGTCTACCACATTCACACACTTGTTGTCCCAGTCTCGGTAATCGCAGAACCTACGCGTCACAGCCCCCACGCACACCCCGACCCGTTGTAGTGGAGCCACTCGATCATTCCGCCGTTGACGTTGTACGCCTTGATGCCCTGCTTCAACGCTTCCTCCACGGCGGCGGCTGAACGCTCGCCGATGCGCGAATAGAAGAAGGCGCGGATGGGGAGACCTCTCCACTCCGTGTGGGAGTAGTAGTCTTCCTAATCCTCACAAAACACAGACACCACAACCAGTGTGTAGGAGCCACTGATATGGCACTCGTCGTACTCCTCCTGGCTTCGGCAGTCCACAACGTGGATGAGCTCATTGCTCCGAGTGAAGATCATGTGGAACTCCTCCATATCCATCTGCTGGTCCTTCTGGAACTTGGCGCGAATGGGCTTCAGCTTTTCGTCGATGATGCTAAAGGTCTTTTCCTTGGTGTATCTACGTCATTACGAGGAACTACAGAGTACGGACCTCTCCATAATGACTCGAACGGGTGTTTCGAGGATTCTTCTTTGATTCTCAGTCTTCCTGTGATTCCTTTTCTCTGTCTCGCTGGAGCGTTTCGCACATAGAGTGGAACAGGGCTGTGCAGGGAAGTAAGTCATGTGGCTTTCCTCCAGTGAAGCAGGATGCGCTTAGTCCATCCCATGATTATGGATCAGTACCGCGTTGTGCGTGCATTGGGGAGTGGATCGAGTGGATCGATTCAGCTCGTGAGGGAGAAATCGACGAACGAGTTGTTTGCTGTGAAGAGGACGCATCTCACGTATTTCCGGGACATTTCCAAATCCACGGATGACATCTACAAGGTGGCTATGAGAGAGGTGGGCATGGTCGCACGCTCTGATCCGTAGGGTTCCTTGCTTATGAAGTTGGATCACGAGAATGTGATCAAGTGCAAGCGGTGTTTCATCGAAAACAACGACCTGTACACGGTGTTGGAGTACGCGCGTTGCGGGGATCTGAGAAGCTTCATTGCGTTCTTCTGCAATCGCTCGAGTCTCATTCCCGAGTGCGTGATCCGCATTCTGCTGCTGGAGTGTCTCCGCGGTTTGCAGTATATCCACTCGCAAGGCATCATTCACCGCGATATCAAGCCGCAGAACATCCTCCTTGCAGAGAAGGGTGTCGTCAAGATCTGTGACTTCGGGATTGCGAGAGAGCGCTCCGCCGCATCTGCTCCACAGACATGCGCCGGTACCTTCCAGTACATGGCTCCCGAGGTGGTGAATGGAGAGGAGTACGATGAGAGTGCTGACGTGTGGTCTTTGGGTTGTGTGTTCTACGAGCTGTGCTGGAGAAGGCCTCTCGTTGCCAGCAATCCATACTCCGAGATATCGACCTCCGTCGATACTGTTGACACGTCCCATCTCTCGTTCCCCGCTATCTACTCCTCCCAGCTGTGCTCGATCCTGTCATCGATGTTGCAAAGGGAACGAGCAAAGCGCAGTTCCGTTGAGCGCATTCTTTCAACCCTCGAAGATATGAACTGCGAAAGCGGAATTCGGCTGCTGCAGAGTTATGCGGAACAGTGGTTCTTTGAGACACAGTTGAAGACAGCCATCCCGAAGCCATTCGCGTGTAGGAGAGCAGATGCGGGGAAAGTGGCGTGCAAGCTGCAGTACAACGCGGAGTATATGCACAGGAACATGGAGGCTCTGACGCGGGTGTACAATGCGGTAGTAACAAACAGCACTAAAGAATGGGTTGTTTCTTACATAAACGACAAAGAATACAATACAGCGAACAAAAGGGCAAAGGACACAACCAATATTACACTTTCACCTCCTCTCCAGACATCTTCACCTGACTCTCCAGCATTGGAGCCTTCATTTGAGTTTCCAGCATTGGAGCCTTCATTTGAGTTTCCAGCATTGGAGCCTTCATTTGAGTTTCCAGCATTGGAGCCTTCATTTGAGCCTCCAGTGCTGGAACCTTCACGTTCGTCTCCAGCGTCGAAACCCTCGCCGGGGCCTCCGCTGACTTCTTCACGCCACTGTCCTCGCTGGGCAGCGGTACGCCCTCATACCGAATGAACAAATGATACCGCACACGCACGTCCTCAAAGGTGTGGTGCTTCCAGCTCTATCCGTCAACTCCCCCACACTCCCCCACCTTTTCAAACGCCTGGTTCCACGCCACGAGCTCCTTCTCCTGCGACCTCCGGATCGTCACGCCGTCGCGCGACACGAACACGAAGGGCCGTCCGTGCGTCACGTCGCCGAAGTGCTTCTCGATCGTCTTCCGCACGAACTCCAGCTTGTCGCTTCGCGGGTCCACCGCCACCACGCCGAACGGCTCCGGCACTCCCACGAAGTGAAGGAGCACACTGCTGTCGCGCACAGCCCCTCGGATATGGCGCGACACGCGGGCCGGCACCGCCTGAGCCACCGTCGCGTCCGCGGGCGCTATCGGCACGAAGCCCGTCAGATCGACCGAGCTGCTGGGAACACGCGGAGCGCTCGCCACCTCCGCGCGTCGCACGGTGGACGGGGACAGCTGATTGCCCACCGGGCTGCAGCTGTTCGACTCGGAGCGCAGCTCGGTTTGGAGCGCGTTCTCCTCCGCCGGGCTGGCGAGCGGGGGCAGGGCTGCCACCACGGAGTGCACGTCGTCGCCGCTGCTGAGCGGCAGAAGCGGACTCGCGCCCAGGCGGTCGGCGTTGGACTGAGACGACAGCGACTTGGCGGAGGAGTCGGCGGGAGGCGCGAGACGAGAATTCGGAAGAACAGGAGAAGACTTGAGAGCGGAGACGGATTGAGGGGCCGATGTGGAAAAGGGTTCGATTGCCCCCGAGTGGAGTACAATGGACGGGTTGGCCGGAGAGGAAAGAGAAAACTGGGAATAACCCGGCTGCGCGGGGAAGCTATAGGGTTACATCCACGATGAACAGAAAACTCCACGCTCTGGTGTCTCCATGCGCGCGCATCCCTGGCTACAAAGCTGGACTGGCGGATGGGAGTCGTTTGGAGAGGAATTCCGGAAACGCCCCTGTTTTGCAAGTTGACCGGATCCATTGCCTGCTGAAAGGACTGCGGCTTCCCGTAGTAAAAGCCGGTGCGCGACATATCACGAGGATATGGCTGAATGGCCTGCACAAAACCGATGTTGTCTTCTGATTTCGCCACAGAGCGCCTCCTCTTCCTCCCCGATCCTCGCGTTACAGACGACTGCGACTGTTTCCGTTTCAGCTGCGGCTTGCTCTTTATGGGAACCGGCGCTGGAGCACTGTTATTTTCGCTCTTTACAGGCAGGGGAGTAGGAGTATTGTTTATGAACGTGGGCATGTCTTGTAGATCATTCGGTAGGCCTCCACAAAAGGATCCGCCGATCGGATTCATCCCGTTTAACGCTTGCGTTGTGCTCTCGTCCTTCGGAGCGCTGAACAATGGGACGAGGGTGTCTTCAATCCCCAAGCCTCCATCCGTTGGAAACAGGGTAATGTCGTCTCCGTATTCCATGTGATTTGCTACGCGTGAGCCAACTAACACCGCTCCAACTCCCGAAGAGAATAGGCTGACTGTTTGTGTCAGCAGCACCGCCGCTCATTCTCGATAGGATTACGCAAGGCGAGAGTAAATACAAAAGAGAAATGAACAATGACACTTCATGTCACGGTTATTTTATTCTTTTCGCGGGAGACAATTGAGTCTTCAAGAAACAGTAATCACACACTATCTTATGGATCGCTTGTGCACGAAAGACACGGCAGCCACTCCGAGCACGGTAAGGGAAAAGGGAATTAGCCACCGCTTGAGGGATTGTCCATAGGGGTTGAACTTCGACAAGAAGTCGTCGAATCTGCGCGTGAAATCGCCCGAAATGCCCTACGCAATTCCCTTTTCGCGCTCCACCGGACTGATCTGGATGGTGGAGGAATACAGCGAATTGTTCCCGCCGTCAAACAGAGAGTACCTACACGTCATCCGCCCATCCCAGACCAACGAGATGTCCTCCAGCGAGAACACGGTGTTCCCTCCCACGACGCACTCCGTGTCGATGTACGGTTCAGAGTCCTGAAGAAGAGAGGTAGAGAACGACAGACAGAGGTAATTGTCCAGTGCGGAGAATCCGTTCTAGCCATTATGCGATGCATCACAGACACACGATGGTGCTCCGGAATAGGAGAATGCTCTCCCTCACATAGGCAACGCAATTCGAGTGGAACTGGCAGTAGCGCACCTCAGCGAGTGTCACTCCGTCCCTGCAGTCGTAGATACAATTCTCGTTGATTCGCACGGTCATCACTCTCTGGCAAAGAATCCCCAGAGAGTGACAGGCATGAATCTGGCATCGTATGCACTGAAACCCTGCACTATCCAGTGCCGAAATGGCCGTATCGCAGTATTTCAGCGAAGAATCCACGACAGATAGATCAACGCTCTTTCCATGAATGCCCTCCTTGCATCGCTCGATTCTGCATCCCTTCACCACCCCGAACAAAGACCTGTCGTTGCTGTCCACCACGACTCCCATCTCCTTACATCGCTCAATCACACAGTTCTCGAGAAGGAAATCGCCCTGCATCAACGCTCCGATTCGTCCATTGGTCACGGTGACCGAGTCCAGTCGAGCGCGCTCCGTCCTGCTTTCAAACACGATTCCCGCCAGCGACCCGCTTGCAGATCGAATAGTGCATTGCCTCATCGTCAGCTTCCCTTCACGGACAGAGATGCACTCGTTCATGCACTTCAGGAACTCCCCGTTGCAAATGCGGCAATCACCGCTAGTGGTGACGCAGTGAGAGAAACCAACGAAGGCTGCGTTTTGCATGCTACGCGTTACGGGTCAGGGAAGGGATCAACCTAATGCGGCACTTCTCTCCAGCCAGGAATGACAGCGTGGGATGGGTATCGACGGTGAAGATGCAATCGTGTACGGAGACAGTTGCGTTGTGCGCGCTAATTATCGAATACTCATCACTCCAGCCCTCATTCACGGGAGTAAAGTGCACGGGCAGTCCCACGAAATGCACCGTCGCTATCCTATCACAGAATGAAAGAAATCAAACCGTTTTCCACTTCGAAAAGACTCTTCTGTGTAGTATCGATGCTCCACATCCAGCTGTGCTCCCTATCCTTTGTGGTAATGAATACTGTTTTGTTTGCTATATGCACCGGCTCGGTGAGAGGATCCTAATGGTCACGGAGCAACACCACGGTTACAAGAAGACAGATCACAGCGCCGTCCTTGCAGTGGTCGAGCGCACTTTGCAGAGAGCGGTACATCCACTCATTCTCATGTGCGACGGAATAGGAGACTCCGATGACGCTACTAGTTACTCTCACGCACAGTCCCTACTTCAGTTTCGACGCTTCCATCCACGACTTGCTCACATAGCGGGACTCTCGCACCACATCTCTCTGGGGAAGGAAGGAAAAGATCCCCAGCAGAATGTCGCGGTTTTCGATGTCGGCGAAGCTCATTCCTCACTCGCAATGCGATCTCCCTTTCTGCTCTCATATGCCATAAGGAAGGATCGAGTACAGGTGCCTCAATAGCTCAGTTGGTAGAGCATCCGCTTCGTAAGCGGCAGGTCGTGTGTTCGAATCCCACTTGGGGCTTTCTTTTTTGTCTGTTCCATTTGATCCTCGCTGTCGATTACGGCACTTCCATCTTTTCTATTCGATGGCAGTGGATGGGTGGGTGGCATATGTACGGTGAGTTTGGAAGCAGATCGAGCGCCTCAATAGCTCAGTTGGTAGAGCATCCGCTTCGTAAGCGGCAGGTCGTGTGTTCGAATCCCACTTGGGGCTTCTCTTTTGTCTCATTCTGTTTCTCCCCTCACTCTGTTTGTCTCTTTTTCGTGTTGACGGGTGATGCATAGATTGCGGTCTGAGACGCCTTCACGAATGCAGCAGTCGCCTCGGAAATCGGAAGGAATTCGGACGAGCCGGACGTACATGTTCGACAGTCCTCGTCAGTTCAACTTGAGTCACGATGTGGCCATCGACGAGGAAATCACTCGGTTTAGGAGCTATGCTGCAACTGTTTCGTTTTCGTGTGTCAGTTAAGTGTAGGAAGAGGAGCGAATCATGGTTGGCGTGATTGAACGCATTCTCGACTGTAGTCTATCTGGCGACCTGATTCATGACTTGGAGGACGGCGTTGTATATCATTTTGAATTGATGCCACGAATAGATTCTCTGCAGACTCTTCAAGAGACTCGTTCCCGACAGGGAGATTCGGGACCCAGCCGTGTCGGATCGTAGTCGTCTAGGGTTCGGTTGAGGTACAGACTTGTCCTTCTTCCAGAAGCGCGACAACATTTCTATCTTCACAAACGCCTGTCGTTCGATCAACATTCCCGATGTGCTTCTCATCACGCACTCGTACTTTGACTCGAAGAACAAGGACTTGTTGCTGTCTGGTCTATTCACATTCATCATCTGGATTCTCAATTTGCATGGTGTGCTGTATTCCAGTTATGAATAGAGGCGTTCCGGAGCCCAGTTGTCGCATGTCCATCGACAATCTGTTTAATGAAGCCAAGGAGCACGGCGTTGAGAATTGTATTACAATGCTGTGTATCTCCCTTATCTACGGATGATCGTTAGCAAATCAACTGTGCGAGACAGCAGACAGCGATCGATTGAGCGAGCCGTCGTCGCGTCGTCTCTCGCTCACTCAGCAGCGCAAGCAGGAGTGGATGGAGCACCACGGCGTGCAGCCCATATCTCCCGACGTCGACGACGAAGCTCGTGTGCAGGACATCAACACCAAAGCGTCGGAGTTCCTTGTGAACACGGTGAGTTTGGCGCGTCGCGAGGAGCCGCTGCTGCAGGAGACGGCGCACGAGAACACGGAGGCGGTGGTGGCGACGGAGGAGGAGGCGGACTTCTTCTCGAGTGACAGTGATGTAATTCCGCTGGACTCGTCGATGGAGGTGGAGGGTAGTGTGAAGGAGGAAGTGAAGGAGGAAGTGAAGAGTGAAGTGAAGGAAGTGAAGAGTGAAGTGAAGGAAGAGATGAAGGAGGAAGTGAAGGAGGAAGTGAAGGAAGAGATGAAGGAGGAAGTGAAGGAGGAAGTGAAGGAGGAAGTGAAGGAGGAACCAGAAGAAGAAATGAAGGCAACAGAAGAAAGCACATCACAGAACGACGAACAACCCATCAAACCCTCACTTCCTCCAAACCCCACTGAAGTGCCCCTCGCAGAAGCACTCACCTACCCAACAACGCAGTCTCAGCTCGCCCCCCAAGACACGGAACCAGAATGCCCGCCCCAGCCCAGAGTCACCAGAATGGTGTCCTCTCCCGCCACTCGGACAGACCCATACTCCGATACGCATGAGCGGTCTCCGATATCTCCTCTGTTCCAGACGAAGCGGAGGAACTTCGTGGTGAATCATCCGTCAATCGACACTCAACATGTCCAGTCACGAGTATGGGGTGTTCGCGTCGTTTGCTTATCCATAGGTGTACAATCATGAAATGATTCAAACAAAGCCGGAGCTGACGTATGTGGAGAGATTTGGCAATCAGAGAATGGTGGCGGGCGTTCTTTGTCAGCCGCGCTACATCGAGGGAATCGACAGTGAAGGGAGAGTGTGGACTCGAATCCAGGTGAAAAGCGTTTCATCGATTGCGTTGTCTCACCATCACCATCAGAGTTATGGAGTAATGACCCATTCGCACTCGTCATAACTAGAGTGAAGAAGTGAGAGAGGAGCCCGCTGGCGTGAACAATCGCCGAGGCCTGTTCTACAACGAATCGAGTGACCTGCACGAGGATGATGAAATGGTCGTACAGAGAGCGCTTCACGGAGAGAACGGTCCGATTAACGCGGACGAACTGGAACGGAGGCTGGACGAGGAGCTTCGCAGGTCTAAAGAGTTTTCATTTCCTGTTTGTTGTGCTCATTCCACACCGCAAATGGCAGATACAACCCTTGATTGTGAGAATGATGGAACTCAATGAAAAGGGGCATGGAATATCTTGTTTGCTATCCAAAACACCGTCTTAGCGGACTATCAGAATGCCACTCCTTCCTCTCTGTCTCCACAATGCTCTCTACCGGTTCGAAAGTCGACGCAAACCAACGGCCCGCTCACCTAAATAACGTGAAATGGGAGAATCACAATTCTCTAAAGGCATGTCGTCACGCACTCCGATGATCGATGTAACTTGGTTTTGAAACGCCCGAATGCATCTCCACAATAATTCTGCCACCATGCACGTGTTGTTATCCAATCTTCATGCCTAGGAATTACAATGATATGGACTCATTGATCAACGAGAAGGGAGAAGGAAAGGTGTTCAGCGAGAAGAACGATCTGCGCACCTCGCTCTGCTACTACCTCTCTCTCATCCTCGTTCTCCTCGCCTTCATCCTGAGTTGCGTGAGCTTGGGTTTCTGCAGCACTGTACCTGTGCGCTTGTGGCGTTACGTCTAGTCAACGATCATGTCGAAGGTCTACACCTACAAGTTCCCATACCTCACCAACTACACCTCCATCAAGATGGGCATGCCTGTTTCGCTCGATGAGGAGGGAAACGTGTGGCCTGGCGCCGGTTTCACGCTCTACCGTGATTCCTCGTATGCCGAGATTAAGGACGAAATGAAGCACGTGAAGACCAGACGCATCGACTACACGCACGTCCTCGTTGTGTTCGACGGAGGCGCTACCGTCTTCAAGGCCAACTGCCACGGAGAGACGTTCAAGATGAACACGGTCGATCTTCCCCTCGAGGGCACTGCCAAGTTCAGAGTGCGCGAGCTCGTCCACCTCAGCGGCTACCGCTACATCATCATCGGCAGAACGCAGCTGCTCCCCGTCGTCGTCAAGCCCGAGGAGAAGGGATTCAGCCTGATCGTCGGAACCCCTCTCCAGATGAAGATCGACGAGGATCTGTTCCCTCACGTCGACAATCTGGATGACGACAACTTCGCGATGGTCTACGAGAACGACATCTACCTGTACACCAACCACGGCTCCTGGGTGGACGGCGACAAGCCCTCCCTGAAGCTCGCCGGCGAGCCGAAGCGCATGCACCGCCGCCTGGACTTCCACGGCATCGCGGGCATGGACAGCACGCACTGGGTGGTCGCGGCCACGGGCAAGGTGTACAACTCCACCTCGCACTACATCAGCACGCGCGCCTGGCTCGTCAGCCTCCACGGCAGCGAGATGGTGGTGAGCGAGCACATCTACGTGCCCTGGTCGATGACCTGCGGCTGGTTCGGCATGGACAACATCGGCAACAGCCACGTCGTGATCGCCTACAGCGACCTCTCCGACCACGGCGTCCGCGCGGTGCTGCTGAAGTTCAACAAGGAGGCGGAGTCCATCGCCTTCGGCTCGCAGACGGTGATGCAGAAGGGCGGCTCCATCGTGGACTTCGAGCAGATCGACGTGACGGTGATCAGCAACCGCCGCTTCGTGGTGACCTACGAGGACGGCGCGGCGCACGGACTGATGATGGTGATGGGCGCGCGCACGCCCTCCGACGACATCATTCCCACCTCCTCCACCTACGTCGTGGGCAGACCGCGTCGCGGCGAGCACCTGGACTTCTACCACTTCGACGTCGCGGAGCTGGGCAAGGAGCACTTCGTGATCGTGGAGACCCGCTCCATCAACGGCCGCGTGCAGACGCGCGTGGACCTGGCCGATGTGTATCCGCGCCTGCTGGGTATGGCGAAGAGAGACGGCAACAAGGGCTACGTGGAGGTGCAGCTGGGCGGCATTCTTCAGCTGAAGTCGAAGACGAAGCTCACGCCGGGCAGAGCCATCTACACCAACAGCAAGGGCGACGTGGTGCAGTCCTGGCCCTATGGCTACATCTCCCGCAACTTCGGTGTCTTCTACGTCGTCGACAAGGAGACGCACGCCATCATTGACGGAAACAACCTCATTGGTGTCGCTGTCTCCAAGAACAAGATTAGAATGAGACTCCAATAAGACTCGGGGTGTTTGTTAACGAAACACGGCAAAAGGATGGCGGGAATCGGAAGTCGCTCAACAGCTTCTTCGTCTCTTCCGTCCGACTCTTGTCAACGTCTTCGCCCTTGACCACGCTTCGCTCCGTCAGCAGGAACATCTGGTTCACGTCCTCCGTTTGGATGGAGTGCACCTCGGCGAACACGTTCGCGAACTGCTTCCTAAACAGCGCGAAGAGCGCAGGCTTCCTCGCGCACACGTTGTACACCGCCACTCCCTTGTCGCCAACCACCGCCTTCACCGTCTCCAGGAAGCCCTTCTACCCATCACGCACACACCCATTCCCCACGCTCAAAAACTGCATCGGCGGGAAGGAGGCGTTCTCCGCCAGGTCCTTCGAGTCGATGTCCACGAACAGGTAGTCCACACCCTTCCCCTCCTCCTTCAGCTTCGCCACGTACTCCGCGCCGTCCATCACCACCGTCTCCACCGTCTCCGGCAGGCGGAAGAAGTCACGCGCGATTCGCACCACCGACTTGTCCACGTCCACCGCCGTGATCGCCGCCTCCGGGAAGAACGACGCGAAGAACGAGGGCAGACAGCCGCCACCCAGTCCCAGCACCACGATGCGCGGCGACGGCGACAGCGGCGGACAGGCGAGGAGCGCGCTGGCCATGCAACGATGAATGGAGAAACAGAGCGTGGTCGTCTCGAACACCTTCTTCTTCTTCTTGCCCGTCACGTGGAACAGCACTTCCGACTGTACCGCCTTCAGGTTGCTCGTGAACGAGAGACGACGCGCGAAACGCCGCTCCTCCAGAGGGAAGTCCTGGATGATGTACGAGTCGCCCGATGCCAGCTCGCCCGAGGCGACCGTGTTGCACTCCACCTCCTCTTGTGGGGGCGCAAAGATTACGATCTGCTGGCTGCCCGAAGTGGGGATGAAGTTGGGCAGCAGGGAGCTCACGTCCTTCTTCACCGTTTCGTCGTCGATTTCCTTGTTGTGCGAGGGAGACGACTGGCGCGTGATCACGATCATGCGATCGGCATGCACACTGTCGATGAGCTGGTGAATGCTCTCCGATGTCGTGAACGAGGGAGACGTCTCGTTGCCGACAGGAACGATGAGAGCGCAGGTGACGGGAGACGATTTCCCTGATGAGGGGCAGTCCCACACATCGAACTTGTACTTGTTCTACACGATCACCCAGCCACGGCGAACGAACGGAGATCGGAGAGAGCTTCGACTGCGTGAGCGAGAGCGTAATCGACAGCATGGGGTCCTTCGAGGGTTTCTCGACCATCCGCAGCTTGTTTCTCCCGATAAAGAAGTAGCGCGTCTCCGAAACGCGCGTGGTGAACTCCTCGACGCTCATCTTCTCCGGCAATTCGGATCGCTCTCGAACATCGCTTCCGCGCCTATCCATCACGACGACGAGCAACAGCGCACAGGAAGCCGTCCGATGACACGAAGTGGAACTGGAAGGGCTTGGAATTGGGTATTTTCAGGGTAACATAAAGGAACAGGGGGTTTGTGAGGAGCGTCGTCACGGGCTGCGGGAGCAGGTACACGTGAGTGAGGTACACGCTCACCACATCTAGCGGTCAAGAGGACGGGAGAGCACTCACCGTGAATAAAGGAGCAGATGAAGTCCTGCGACATGGAGATGGTGAAGAGAACGCCGTCAGGACGGAGCACGCGCAGATTCTCGTTCATATAGGCAGAAGCATCACGCCTGCACTTTTCGTTGTTCTCCGCAAAAATGGCATCGAGACAAGCCTATTCATTACGGGAGATTGCACGAAACTGCCTTGTCGATGACCACATCGAACGAACCGTCGTCAAACGCCATCTTCGTTGCGTCCATCACCATGTAGACCAAACCATCTCGTCCGCCACGACGACTGTTCATGGTCTGAATGACCGTTTCACTGTAGTCGATGCAGGTAACGTGATGGTAGCCGTTGTCGTAGCTATTGGGTCACAGAGGACAACATCGCGAACAGCTTTTCACCGAGAGCGCTGTTTCCGCACCCGACGAGGAGGATTCTGTCTCCCTTGCTCATGTACTTGGCGAAATACTCCTTGAAGTCAGAAAACTTGCCATACCAGTCGTAAAGAGACTTGTACTTGTCGAAGGCTTTGTCCCAGAACTCCTTTTTGTTGTAATCCTCGATGTTGTTAGGACTCAGATACTTCTCCATATTCCAATCGGACTGAAACTGGGTGGTTAGGGTTCTTTGTTTTGACTCTCACACATGCCCGCGGTTATTCATCGCATGTCGCCACTCGGAATCGGGGCTCCTTAGTCTTGTTTTTGAACTCTATTGCAATCCATCCTTCCTAAACATGTCACGATCGCGTTCAAATAGCAGATCCCACTCTCGTCGATCGATCTGCTTCCCGATTCATGCGTAGGCAGTCGGTCTTCAGCCAGATCCATGTCCGTCGAAAAGGATAAGAAGTAGTTTTGCAGAAGACGATGACGTGATGATCCTAGGAGTAGAAGCAGAACTCGAAGTCCCAGAAAGGAGGAAGTGAAGAAGTATGGCCGTTTGGAAGTCGTCATTTGTGTAGAACGGACGACGTCCAGTCGAAGAGCAATCTTTTGCGTGTTAAGAACCTATCCACGTGAGCGCGGTCCTGTTCGAGTGACGGATAGAAATGTGAACGAAAGTCATCTCAAGGAGATTTTTGGGTGCTTCGGCATCGTCGACAACGTATCCATCGACTACCGTGAGGGAACCAAGATCCCCACCTCGACCGCCACCGTGATGATGCACTCTATCGAGGAGGGAGAAGCCGCACTCAAGGGCATGAACAACGGACAGATTGATGGTAGTGTCAGCGACTTCGCTTCACTGTAGGCAAGCGCGTGTTTGTAGAATATATCGCCACGAGCGAGAAGAAGTGGATGCCAATGACGCTCCTCTCACCCCTGTAGGCTCGACAAAGAAGAATCTTCACACAAACGTAAATTGATGCCTCTGCTGCGTCGCAGGAGTGTACATCGGTGATTGGCTTGCTGCGTAAGCTTACCCATAGACATAGTCGCTCTCGTTCAAACAAGCGCTCCCGAAGTGGCAGCTACAGCCGCTCCCCGAGCTACAGTCGTTCCCGAAGTTATAGCCGTTCCGGCAGCTACAGTCGCTCTCCGAGCTATAGCCGTTCTCGAAGCTACAGTTACAGTCGCAGCCGCTCCTACTCGAGTCGCAGAAGAAGATAAACACATAGTCTCGTCTTTGTACGAACAAACACGGCATTTACACATGACTCTTAAACATCATCGTCAGACACCTCCTCCTTCTTGTGATGACGTCTCTTCCTCTTGGGAGCCTCCTCCACCACCTCCTCAGACTCCGCAGCAGGGGCAGCAGGAGCGGCCGCAACGTCGTCGTCGCTCACATCAGAGCCCGAAGTAGCCTCGTCCTCGTTGCCGAGCATGCCCTTGCCCTCGCCAGAGGTCAGCGACTTGCAGTGCATACCGAACATGAAGAGCCACACCGTGTACATGATCAAGAACAGGTAATAGGTGAAATCGGACTGATCGTTGAAGAAGCCGAAGTTGATGACCTTCAGGAACTCCATCACAGTGTTCGCCACACCGGCAATCACCGTGATCCAACCCACCACTCTCCAGTTGCCGCCAATCACGTCGATCTCCTTGTCGTACACCACGGCGAGGTAGACACCGAGAGCGAGAATGGCATCACGGAAGAAGGTGACCCAAGTGAAGCAGTTACGCAGCATCGTGTAGCCAATCACCAACGCAGAGTGCACGTTGGTTTTCTCAGTAGGGGAGAAGATCCAACCCGTAACGCCGAAGGCGGCACGCGTACCCGTTCTGAAGGCGAAACGCATGATCTCGATAACGGTACCAGCGATCAGGCAGTTGCGCATCACAGCCGAACCCTCATGAGCACTGAACAAATCCTCCATCGTCTACACGTGAGCACCGCATGGAATATCGCACGAAGAAGGAAATGCAGGTAATAATGCCCAAAAGCATGACTACGCGTAACAAGGAAGGATCAGACCCCACCGACCAGATTGGAAAACTGGTTCCACCACAGGTTCTTGCCCAGGTTCCTCACCATGACACTCAGGCACTTGGCATTCAATTGCTATCGATAACAACAAAAGAACACCCCGTACGTGAATGTCGCTCGACGTGCAACCGTCCCATGATCCTCTGTTGAGGTTCGTGCTTATCAATTCCTGAAGGAAGGTAGCGATGAGAACACCGGCGGAACTGGGTATTACTGATACGAGGCACACCTACCCGACTTCGGCGCAAATGGACGAGAGCACATAGACACCATTGGGGTCATTTGGGGAAATGTAATACTTAAAAGCACCCATGTCTACAAAATCATCTCTCTGTATCCGTAAATACTGTGACTGAAACAATAATGCAAGAGAATAAACACTTGTGAGAGAAACAACGTACTAAACACAGAGTACGACGCACGTAGATCTTCATGACCATTTCTTACACCCTCTCTGCGCTACGACACTCGCTATCCTATTTGTGCTTCCACGTAGATATCCAAGTTATGGGGCGGACATGTGTTGTGTTACACGTCAGCGGTCATACGAGTGAAGATCGGCTTCTTCCCGACTTGTGTTTCTTCGTGAGACAGCATTCATTTCGAGGTGTGTTGGGGCGCACATGAAGTGGAAGACGGAGTAGGTGCCATTTCACACGTCTCCTTTCCCATCTTGCTCATTCCACCCATTCTCCCTTCTATCCCTCCAATCGACAGTGTGAATCACAGTTGGTCCATTCCGAGGATATGAGACGGGTCGTGTGATATCCCGAAAGTCGAGTCTTGTTTTGGCCTATTTGCTACTCACTATCGAAACGGGACACACTGAAGTGTGGCACCACACGGTCTCGTGGACAATCACATTCTTCTTTCGTTTGTTGCACGAAACACCAATGAAGAATCGAGCCAAGTCGGCGGAGTCAAAGGGAAAGAAGGTGACTGACAAGAAGCGCGTGTTCTCCGTTGTGGGCAAGGAGGACAAGAAGAAGCCGAAGAGCGTGTCGAAAGAGGAGCTGGCACTGCAGCTGAAGACGGACGTGAAGAACATCAATGACAACATAATGAAGGAGGGAGAGCGCTTGTTCTTCACGCGCATTCCCGAAAAGGTGATCGAATTGACAGAGTATATGAATGTAAGTAGTGCTGGGCGTGCGGAACCACGGTGTCTCACTTTCTTTAGAATCAGCCCCTGTTCAAGAAGTCCTTCCAGGAGGTGAGGCAGGAGATCGCCGTGGACAAGTACGTGCTAGCGTTTATGGCGGAGCGGAAAGAGAAGTCGCTGTTGAAGTACGTTGCCGCGACGCATAAGAGCTACGACGACTGGAGGAAAGTACACAAGCACCTGAATCTTTCCGGGGACGTGGAGATGCAGTTCAAGGAATCCAAGAAGGGCAAGGAGAAGGACGCGAAGGACAAAGACGCGCCTATTCCTTTCCCGCAGGACTGCATTATCCCGATCAATCAGGTGCGGTTCGGCGTTTGGGCGTGATTTGTAGCATTTGTACTCGATGTTGGTGTTCTTGAAGAAGGAGGTGAAGGAGTGTGTGGTTCTCTGCAGTTCCATCAAGATGTGGATCACGCTGAAGATTCCGCGAATGGAGGATGGAAACGACTTCGGAGTGGCAATCCAGGAGGAGTGCGTGGACACAATATCGGAAGTGGAGGACGAGGCGTACAGCATTCTCGACTCGATCTCCAACTACCACACGACGCGAGGCAACTACATCGTGCAGATGGTGACGAACCCGTCTGTCATGGACTACGCCAAGTGCATCTCGCAGGTGGACGAAACCCAGTTCTTCAACACAAGGCTGTCCATCCAGAGTTTCCGCAACAACTACGCTCTTCTGTATGATCTGGTGACCAAGAATCTGGAGAAACTGCAGGCGCCCGTTTCTCACGTCGATTCCTTGTCCTTCTATTAGTTTTCGATTTAGCCGTCTGTTTCTCCCAACAAACACTGCTCTAAACCTTCACCGCCTTATTCGTCTTCGTCTCCTTCGGACTCTTTCCCTTCACGCCTCCCACGGCCTTCACCCTGCGTGAAGAGCGAACTATCAATAAAACGACAACTAGGATGATCAGGATGACCACGATCACGACCACCACGACCACGGACACGGGAACACAGTTTCCCTTGATCGCCTGCCATTCTCCGTCCTTCTTTCCCAGCAAACACATTCTTCTCTGCGTGCCCACGAAATTGCCCTGTCTCGAGCACTCGAACACCGCCTCTTCGCCCACAGGCGTGCGGTCAAACACCGTTTCCGGCGGACAGTACCCCTTCCGCACAGCGATGGTGATCTCCGTGAAGGTCTCCCCCGTGGGGTTCTTGCCTCGCACGTACACAGTCGTCGCGTCCAGCGTCGCCAGCGGCTTGCCCGTGATCTCGCCCGTCAGCGGGTTGAGCGAGAACTCCGGCGGGAGCGGCGTCTCCTCCTGGATGTAGAACTCCGTGATGAGGTTCGTGAAGGTCGGCACGCCCGTCGACGACGCCACGTCCTGCACGAACACGAAGTTCGTCGGCACGTACCGGAGGTTCGCCGGCTCCTTGTACTCGCACTTGTCCAGCTGCACATCGCCCAGCACGCCGTCGGTGCAGTTGCGGTACGAGTACCCGCGGAACCCCTCAGGGCAGGTGGAGGGAGAAACCTCGCCCTCGCCCACCGCAGGGTAGTCGCCCACAGCCGGACAGTAGCCCGTGCCGCTCGGCTTGCAGTACTGCATGACGAACGAGTACATGGTCACCAGACCGCTCGCCGCCACGTCCACCTCGAACATGAAGTCCCTGAAGCCCGCAATGCCCACTGGCATCGCCCACGCGCAGCGACCTCGGTTCTTCGTCTCCTGGCCGCCCACCGCCAGCGTGTTCATGTACTCCTCGTTCTCGTGGAAGCGCCCGTACACGGAGAAGCCATAGCCCGTGCGGTCCAGGATGGTTTGCATGGCGAAGCTGTTGAACTTGGAGCCCTCCAGGTTCTCCACCGTCCACTTCGCGAAGGAGTGCACGGCGTTGGCCAGGTAGCCGTAGCTCGTCGGCTTCAGGTCGAACAGGCCCTCCGTGGTCGTCGTGGTCACCTTGCTGCTCTCCACCGACGAGAACGAGTCCACGGTGATCGAGCAGTCGTTCACGCCGAACACGCCCGTCGCGTCGAACACGATCGCGCTCTCGCCAGCAGCGCGGTGGATCTCGAAGGCAATGATATTCTTGCCCGCCACAGCGCCCACCGTGGGAAGAACGATGTGGAACTTGGAGAAGAGCGAGGCGTCGTGAACAGCGATCGCCTCCGTGGCCGCGTCGAAGGTCTCCTCCAGGTTGAAGCGCGCCACCAGACGCCCGTTGAAGTAGGCCGCCACGCCGCCCGCGTACTTCATTCTGATATTCAGAACATGATAGTCCTCCAGCGAAGGAATAACGACTTCACGCCTCACGTACGCCGTCGTGCCCACGTGGTTGCCGAAGTCCGCCGCCTTCTTCGTCTCCCACGCCGAGTCGTCAAAGCTCGCACTCTTCCAATCCTCGCTCACGTCCTCCATGCTGTTCCACAGCTTCCAGTCGTCGTACTCGATCTGGAACGGCAGCAGCGACGAGAACGAGGTGGACACGGACGCCACGCCCGACGGCACCTGACCCGTCTCGAAAATCATCTCGCCCACGTCCACCGTCAGGTACCAGCCACCAGGACTGCCCCACCCCCTCTGCTGCGCGCTCAGCAGCTCCGCCGTGTAGATGCCGTGCGGCATGCAGAAGTCGCCGTAGTTCAGCGCGTTCTTCACCGAGAACTTCTCCACCGACGCCTCCACCGCGCCCGCCGTGCCGCGTCCCGCGTACAGCTTGTAGCCCATCTGGTCAGGGTAGGAATCGGTGCGTACCACCAGCGTGATCAGTCCCTTGTCGCCCGTGCAGATCTCCACCGACAGCTCGATCACCGCCGTCGCCACGCCGCCCGTCGCCTTCTTCGCCTGGACGGTGTAGGAGGCTTCGGTGACGACCGTGTGTGCGGTGCCCGAAATCATGCCGTTATTGGGATCGATGGAGAGTCCCTCGGGCAGCGCGGGCGACACGGTGAAGTCGAAGTAGTAGTCCGAGTTGGGGTACGCCTCGCCCATCTCGATGTCCTTGCTGATCACCAGCGGCGACGGGTACGACAGAGGCGGCACCGAAACCGTCATCGCATCCGCACTCAGGTCCAGCGTACCCAGCTTCCAGTAGCACGCGCTGGTGCTGCCGGTGGCGAAGTTCTCGAAGCGGTACTGGTTGTACGGCTTGCTGTTGCCCGTCCAGATCTTCTTGTGCTGGCCCACCAGCGACCACTTCATGTCCGTCACCGTCTTCAGCGTCGTCCACTCCTCCGTGTTGGCGTTGCGCGCCTTCAGCACGAACTGCGTGGGCTGTTGCTCGCCCTGCTGGTAGTGCAGGTACAGAGTCACCGAGGAGATCCACTCGCGACGGTCGTCCTTGAAGGCGACGGTCCAGTGGTTGGTGTTGCAGCTGGAGTAGTACATGGAGTACTCGTAGTGCTGGTCCGCGACCAGCGACGGGTTGCCCTGGATGTACGAGTACGTGACGCTGTAGTCGAAGAGGCGGGAGGTCTCCGTCGCACGCATCACACGCACCGCGCAGTTGAACACCGAGTTCGTCTGCGACGCCGTCTGCGCCACGATGGCGATGGCGATCGTGTTCGCGCCCTCCACCAAGAAGTCCACAGCCGTGTTGTCGCTGCTCAGCGTCTTCGCCGGGAGCGTGATCTTGCGGTACATCAGGTCCGTGTACGCGTTCAGACCGATGCTCGACGCGCTCAGCTCGCCCTCCACGCCGTTGCGGAAGGCCTCGTGTCCGTTCAGGTAGATCACACAGCCATACAGGTAGCGCAGCGAGATCGCCAGCCCCGACACGTCCGTCAGCGACGCCACGGTGAACGTCTTCTTGTACAGCTGGATGGGAGTCGTCGCACCCGTGAAACCGCCCATCGAACCCGTGCTCCAGCCCGCCGTCTCCGCGCCAAACCAGTTGCCAGGTACCTCGTTCATCTTGTAGAACCACTGGTCGCGAGGCGTCACCGACCACTGCGCGTTGAAGGAGCGAGCTGTGGGCAGTCCCTGGTACGCGTCGTAGTGCGCCCGCAGCACCGTCTCGTACTCGTCGCCCGTGAGCACAGCGCGCACGTACAAGTGCGACGTGCTCTCCCAATTCATCGTCGACCCGTCCACCGTCACCGTGTACTGCGAGCCCGTCAGACACACCAGCGCGCTCCACTCCTGGTGGTTGATCTGACCCGAGTTCTCCTCCACACTCAACACCACCTGCTGCGTCGCTGCGTCCTGGATGGTGAATGACTCCTTGTACGCGTCGCTTCGGTAGGAGCGCACGACGCTCACCAACGTGCCCTCGCACTCCACGACGTGGAGGGAGAAGGAGCCGTGGTACGCCGTGTCGTGAATCACCGCCGTGACCTCGTACGTGCTGGACGAGGCGGCTTCTCCCTTTCCCGAAATGATGCACGTAACAGGGTTCAGCGACAGCCCCGCGGGAAGCGAGGGCGTTACGCTGCAGTTGGTGAACTCGACGACCTTGGGACGGATCACGATGTCCTCGTACTCCACGTAGAAGGAGTAGGAGGCGGACTCGAACTCGATGCCCGTCGGCGCGACCAACGAACACACCAGAGGCTGGACTTCGTAGGCGCGGGCGTACTGCGTGGCGGCACCGGAGAGGATCTGGAAGCGGTACGCCTTGTAGAGGTCGGAGGAGAGGTAGCTGAAGAACGTCTTGTAGGTGGAACTCGTGTACGTGATGCTCGAGGCGGAGATGATCTCATTCCACTCGCTCGACGTGACGTCGTTGTGGCCTTCCCAAACGAACGCGCCGGGAGAGGAGGCGTAGCCCGTGTAAGGCCAGATACGAATGCCATTCACGTACGGACGCGATCCCGTAAACGCGTACGTCACCTGGCCGGGGAACCTGCCGACAGGGACCGTGTAGTAGTTGATCTTCGCGAAATCGAAGATGCTGTTGACATTGGAGCCGACATTCGAGGAAACGTCGACGTCGTCACCGTAAATGAAGCACGGATCGTCGGGGATGGAGGGAGCAAGAACCGCCATGAAGGCGTCGAAATCGATGAAGGACGTTCCGATCACGGGGAAGTGGAGCTCCACCGCGAGAATGTTCGCGCTTGACGGAAGCGTCTCCATGCTGGGGCGGATGATGCCGTAATAGCTGGAGGAGGGGAAGGATCCTTCGGACAGAGTGGTGGGCGTGGGAACGCCGGCCGGCATGTGGTCGCGGAAGACCTCGACGCCGTTGACGTAGGCCACAATACCGTAACGATAGTTCATCTGGAGTTCGTAGGCAGCCATGTTCGCCAGCGATGTGAACGTCTTACGGAAGTACTGGGTACCCGAAATCTGGGACGTAAACGAACCGAGGGTAGCATCTTGCCAAGCACTGTCGTCAAAACCAAACGAGGTCCACTCAGAAGGAATCATGGAAGAATACGAGGTCAATTTCCACTGCTGCTCCTTCATAACGGCGTAGTAAAGGGAAAAGGGGTAGATCTCCTCGTTGGGCTGCGTCATAAAGTTGCGGAAGACGATGTTCCCGTAGATACCAGCGATCTTCACCCACGAACCCGATTGCCAGGAATCCCTCCCGGAGTCCAAAAGATGGATAGAGTACTGACGATTGGTGCTCTCGGGCAAGCAGAATTCCACATCTCGAAGTTCGCCCTTGGCGAAAGAAGGACTTGTCATGAGGAGTTGGCTTCCAGAATACACCTCGAAGGACTCTTCATAGTAGTAGCTGTCCATGGTCTTCTTTGTGAATCGCACGAACACCTGGTTCGGTTCGCAGGTCAACACGCTTGCTGCCAATGCATCTACGGTTTAATCTTCACGCGGTCGTATACAGAGGAAAACGGAAAGAACGACTGTTTTCTTCTTCATCATACTACTTTCTTTGCCTTTCCCTCTCCCTATTAGTGTTACGACATTTATTCGCCCGTGTCCCAATCTGCCCCATTATCCATTGGCTCAGAATACATGTCGCCCGACTTTTATTCGATCGGCGTTTCGGCACCAGTTTCGTGCGCAGTTGGGGTCATATGACACGGTGCAGGCGGTAATGGAGGAAGGCATCCATGTTTGATGGAACCAGTGACTCTTTGGAGAAGGGTAGTGCAAGAACGAGTCGAATTGCTATAGGGAGGAATCAAATGATTGCTGTGCATAGTGAAAGGGAGGTTGGGAGGGAGTTTGCCACACCACGTCTCATCACTTCTATGGAATCAAAAGACGTATTGTCACTCTCCTATGGAAAGAGGAAACCCTCCAGTCATTATTTCTCGTTTTAGGAAATGTGCTTGCAGTGGGATTGAACGAAAAGAAAGCCCCTTCCTTTACATCACCCCTTCCGGCAGGATAAATCAAGTCTTTCATAGAGCACACATTTTCCAATTAGCAAAGCAGAGGAGCGCTCCTTTCTCAGTAACAGGAGAAACGTCGAAACCGGTGACACAATTCGATATAGGGACATAGGTACCAGTAAGAAAGGCACTTCGTAGATTCGTCTTGGAATGGCGCTCCCTCCCATGTCAGAAGGACCTCTATCTTGTGGTAACGATGTCGTCTTTCTATGCTCTGGCTGTAACACGATGAAAAGAGCCGAAGCCTTCTTCAACGTGCGTACACGGTCGCTGTGCAATACGTGCCATGCATGCAGAGCGAAACGCAGAGGAGGTGGGAAATGGGAATGGCTTCTCATCCGTAGTTTCTACCGCAGTCTATCGTAGCTACGCCTATGCTATGCGTTCTGTTGTGCATAGGAAAGGGTGTCCGTTCTATATCGAACAGAACAGAAGAATTGTCCCTCACGCTACCTGGGTTGTGACTCCCAGGAACGGAACGAAGACATCCGCCTATGTAGCAACGCTTGTTTCTCATCGCACACTGCGCAAAGCGTCTCCCAGCTGCGGAATCAACGCTCTTTCCCTTTAGTACTTGTAACAAACGATTCTAATGCTCTTTCTTACAAAAGTGAACCACACTCTTGTCCACCTCAGTTTCATTCAGTTCCCTAGTGAACTTGTTGAAGAGATCGAGGTTCAGCGTCCTGTTCTTGTCCTGTGCGCTTTTGAACTCTCTTCGGAGTTTGGACCTACGCCTCACTATCGCAGCCCATCCTTACATGGGATGAGGAACATCAACTGCAAAACCCTTCGTGAGGATGCTAAACGCATACCCACGGTATCGGAGGTGCTCGATCCACTCCACCTTGTTGTAGGCATAGTTGATGAACCGCTCATCGAAAGAAGGCAAGAATTCAGACTTCTTCACCACGACGTACGGCTCCTGCGTCCTTCCCTTGAAACAGCTGACAGGAGTGAGTAAAGGAGTGTAAGATGCAAAGAACCATTTCGCAAAGTGATAATCATGCAACTGATCCCAAGGTCGGAACGTATTGCACCTTCTAGATCGGATGCAGGCAAGAAGGCCGCGTTTGTTTTGCGGGAATTGCCTGTTCACTCTGCTGGAACACTCCTCGAACGATTTGCAGGAAGAGGAATACACCTCGAAAGCAGTCACAATAATAGCGAGGTGGTCGTCATCCAGGTACTGAGACGGAAGCGATAGAATGTTGGCGTACAGGTTCTCTATCGGTGAGGCAAATGAAAGGAAGGGACCCGATGGCCACATGTCCAGGTCTGCCAACCAAAAATGGTTCGTCTTGGAATTCTGAATGGCCAGGTTGCGCAGCTTGTTGATCGGATACACTCCCGGCTCTGTTGCGATGAACGGGAGGATCGAAAGACGGCGATCGAAACTGTCACTGTCAAACCGAGTACGAAAGGAATTCGCCTCCTCTGGATGCAAAAACAGCGCAATAGAAAAGGGGCTATGCAACAATGGAAATTCGCACGCAGTACCCAGTCCATCTCTTCAGAAGAATGGGGAAATAGGAATAGCGTTCCAAACTACTCATCAAGGAAAACACGCAGTAGCTACGTTCCTTGGCTCGTATATGTCACGTCATTCACGACCGAAGCTGAATCGGAAGGAGTTGGCTTGACTGACTCCTTCCTAAAGATGACGGCTCGGATGCTGGGAAGAGGCGATGGAGTTGCTGGTTCATCCCGGGTCGACACAGAGAGTGGTCCTGGTTTGGAGATGGGAGGAGGAGAGGACAAGACCGTCTTGCTCTCCCTTAGAGGTTTGTTCGCAATTGTGTCGGCGCCATTCTCACGAAGTCTCCCTGAGGAGGAGAGTCCACACGCTTGTCTCTCGGCTGTCCACTGCTTGTGGTCTTTCAACTACGATTCAATCGGAAACGGGGTCTATACCACCCCCTGTACCTTCCCAATCGATGAACTCGTTCTGTAGTACAATCTACAATCGAGAGCAGAGCAAAGCGGTACACCACGAAAAGAAGAACAAATGGGAACAAAAACAGTCGGGTCGATCCCGTACAGCCTTGAGACATGGTAATTCTGAACTCAGGTTCGATACTGTGTAACAAAACGAATCAAATACAAGCAATTTAGATACTGACCTTAGGGGCTTCCTCAGGAGCAGGGGTAACCACAACTGGAATTGGCTCAGGGGCGGGAGCAGGAGCAGCTTCAGGAGCGGGAGCAGGAGCGGGAGTTGGCTCGGGAGCAGGGGCGGGAGCAACCTCAGGAGCAGGGGCGGGAGCTTCAGGAGCGGGGGCAGGAGCAGGAGGAGCAGTCTCGGGAGCGGGAGCAGGGGCAGCCTCAACAGGCTTAGCAGGCTCGGCAGTAGCCTCAGCGGCGGGCTGTTCAGCAGCAGGCTCCTCAGCGGCAGGCTCCTCAGCGGCAGGCTCCTCAGCAGCAGGCTCCTCAGCAGCCTCGACGTCTTCCTTCTCCGTAATAGGAAGCTCCTTGGACTTCTTGCAGCAGAACAACACAATCAGCACAATCACAATAATCACAACAACAACGATGATGATAATGGCCAGATTCAGACCAAAGGAAATGCCCTTGCAACCCTCACTGCTCAGATAGGTCATTTCAGTGCCATCGAACGTAAAGTCGCTCTCAATCACCAGAGAGAACGGCTGCTCGTCGTTATCAGCAATTCTGTCCTTGAAGTTCTGAAGAGGGTTGGGGTTCGTCTCAGAGTACGTGCAGTCATCGAAGTAAGAAATATCGTAGAACTCCTGATCATTGATCTCCTTGTCGTTGCAGGTGAACTTGTAGCTGTTGTAGGTTCTATCCTTCAAAGCAATAGCAGCTCCCGTAATGGTAGTGGTGACAGTGGTGGCACCATCTTCGACTTCCTTGCTCTTCACAGTGTAGGTCACTCTCTCGGCATACTTGAATCTGTCTTCAGTGCAGTCACCGCCGCTGAAGTACGTCTCCGTGACCTCAAAGGTCTTTCCCATCAGACCCTTGTTACCGACAATCTTCACAACCTTCTGGTTCACTACACGTCACAGACCCGCAGCAAAACGCACCATTTCTCATGTCGCACTTGCCCTCCCAAGTTCCACACACTACAACGTGATACGATGAGAGCAGGGGATACAGTCGAACTTGTACTCGGCAGGCTTCAAAACCTTCGTAACAGGGCGGAATGACTCAGCGCAGACAAGAGTCGCAAAAATAAGTCCAATGACAGCAAACGATCTCATTCTTCTTTACAAGTACTTGCGGAATAAGTATATGTGAAAAATGTGTTTTCCATTCTGGAATCGTAATTGTTCCTTCCCATCATGGCCCACATAACCGCGATTGCCGGCTCACGGAAAGAGATAATCCAATCATTATCGCGCACCACAATTGGTGCTCCACTACCCTTTTGGATGAGCCCTTCCCAACCCTGGGGGTACATGGGAACACGAGGTCTCCAGTCGCTACTTCCTCCTTTTACCCTCACGCAAAGAATTCAAATCGGACGAGACGAAGCCCAAGTGGGATGATACGCCTTCCCTGCGAGTACGCCCTTTTTGCTACTCCCCTACAAATACGGCAGAATGGGCTCATCACACATGAACTCCCATGGACTCTGTTCTGTTGCTGGTTGATGTAGTATCCACAGGGGAATTACTGCGGACTGTTTGAGCACCAAAGGCACATCCCCTTCTCCCTTCACAGTTGTCCCGTTTTGGCACGCAGAATGAAAAGCAAAAACAACAACGATTCTGTCTCCACAGTGTGACAGAAGAATCGACTCCAATCACCGAACACGGAAGAGACCATAGCCATTCCATTGCTTTCCCTTTCACTCTTCATTGGGGCTGGAATTGCTGCTCCTTCACATTATCGTTCATGAAGTGGACAAGGGTCTCCGCAGTTCTTCTATTCGTCCTACTCTCTCTGCTTGCAGCGGTAGAAGGAGATACGGTCCTTAGACCCAATCTCTATTTCGGAACTCGTTCGCAGACGAAGAACTCCCACCTCGTGTTCTCTCACTCTCCCATTCACTTTTAGTCGGGAATCCTGTGGTTTGAAGGATCGCGTCTTGATAGTGTTCGTCATGAGTGCAGACGCGAAGACGACATCAAACGGTGGGGGTGGAAGGAATTTGATGCTGGCAGTTACGGAAAGCAGGTCTTGACCGATGTCCACAACTACGTGAGACTCGACGTGGATTATCTGCAGGACGGGGATACGTGGGTTGCACAAATCAAGGGAAGGGAAATCAGAGGAAAGAAGCACCACAACGTGACTCTCATCTTCTACTACGGCGTCACGGACGCCTCGTCCTCTCTTTCTCTACCATCCATTTCAAAGCATCAGAGGAAAACGGTAGTCGCGGTGATGGTGTGTGAGCGATAGGGACTCTCGGAACCGGTGAGTGTCTTCTTCCACTCTCCCGATACGGACGCGAACCACTTCTCTATTGAGGAGGACGCGTCCAACATCGCCCCTTCCAACCTCAACCACCCCTTTTCCCCTCTCCGCTTCCATGCCTCGAAGTCGAAGAACGACGATATTCTCAAGAACTCCTTCTGGTACGGAAAGCAGATGAATGCGAAAGATGCCTGGCAGTTCCCTAAGTGAGCATTCGGTAATAGTGTTATCGTAGCGTTCTCAAGCAAGTTCTTAAAGAAGGACTCAGCAATGTATACGGGGATTGGCGACGTCATCTGCAGTCCTACCAAGAGAAGTTCACGTATTCCTGTTCTCTCATCTAATAGTCATCCGGGAGAGCCCCTTCCCTCCATCACCCAGGACCAGCTCTCCATTCCATTCCAGCCCCTTCTCCCCAACTCCATCGAGCGAAACGCCAACTTCATTGCCGTCCAGAGAGTGTTCACGCTTCCCTTTTCCATCCGCATTGTCGTCGATCGGGTGATGCCGGATGATGCTCCCTCCTTCTGGAAGGGCGTGAAGAACACCTTCTTCGGAAAGGACGCGCCGAAGCCTCGTTTTTCCAACGAAGAATTCGACGCGCTCCTGCAGTCCCGAAGTCAGACCTTCGTCACCAAATTCAACCAGATTTTCGACATCTCTTCCTACCCCTCCGAATGGCAGCAGATCGCCAGAGCGGGACTCAGCAACCTCATCGCGGGAGTTTCGTTCTTCTACGGAGACACGATCCAACGCACACCCGACGGGTCGCTTCGACATACGCACGAAGGCTCGCTGCTCACCGCCATCCCCGGCCGATCCTACTTCCCCCGCGGTTTCCTCTGGGACGAGGGCTTCCACCAGCTCGTGGTCGCGCGCTGGAACCGCTCCCTGAGCGAAGCGATCCTGTCCAGCTGGCTCGGTCGCATGGAGCCTTCGGTCGTTCTCGCCGTGGCGTCTCATGTGTAGGGCTATATTGAGCGCGAGCAGATTCTGGGCGAGGAGGCGAGGGCCCAGGTGCCCGCCGAGTTCATCCCGCAAAACCCGAACATCGCCAACCCACCCACGCTCTTCCTGGCGGTCGATTTTTTGGCGGGATGGAGTTCGCAGACGATCGAAATCGACGCTTCTGGAATGGCGAAAGAACCCTCGATTTCGGATGCGTCTCTGTGGAAGTGGCTCTCGTATTTGATGTCGTCCCAGGCGAGCGAGTTGGAGTCCTCCTTCAGGTGGTTCGGACGCACTGAGCGACATTGCCTCGCGTCGGGGTTTGACGACTACCCTCGCCACCGCATTATATCGGACAAGGAGTCGCATGTGGATCTGCTTGCGTGGATCGTGTATGTGCTCGACGTCGTTGATCGGCATCATCTTGGCGTGGGTGACGAACCGCGCTCTCTTCTCAACCGACTGAGACCGCATCTGCTCGAGAAGCACTGGGACGCGTCGAAGCATTGCTTTGGTGATCTGGGCGTGATTCGTCAATCGGAAGGAAAGGACGAGATCGGCTTCGAAACGCACGTGGGCTATGTCTCAATTCTTCCGTTCGCACTCATGTTGATGGATGTCGACGATCCGCGCATTCCAGAAATCTTGGACATTATCGAGGACCCTAATCAGGTGTGTGTTTTGCTTGCTTCTCATTGTGTAGCTGTGGAGCGAGTACGGACTGCGCTCCCTGGCAAAGAACGACGAGTTCTTCGGAGTGGACGAGGATTACTGGAGAGGCAACGTGTGGGTTAATATCAACTACTTGGTGTTGCGCGCGCTCCACGAGAAGTATGGAAAGGAGGGTCCTGCCGCGGAACGGTGCATGCGTGTGTATTCCGCGCTTCGCGAGAATCTCGTACGGAATGTGATGGAGCAGGTGAGACAACTCTCCTTTTGTGATGAGTAGTATAAGAAAACGGGATTCTACTGGGAGAATTACAACTCCAACACGGGCGAAGGAAGAGGCGTGCACCCGTTTAACGGATGGACGACGCTGGTTGTCCTCATTATGAGCGAGCAGTATTGAGGAAGAAACACACAAATGGGGGATAACGGAATTCACTACGATTTCCTTGTTTGTTGCGCAAACCGTTTGGTTGACATTATCGATCGCATCCGGAAGGATCAATTCCTCGCGAAGGACTCCACCACCCAAATCATCGAACTCTCCCAGCATCGATCCCTCCATCGAGTAATAGAGAACCCGCTTCAACGAGTTGTCGTAGACCGACACTCCGACATCACTCGATGCATACTGAAAGAGCAACGGTTTGACTCCTTCCTGTACCTCAAATCCGCAATCCAAGAAGCGTGTGTTCTTTGCATCACCTAGACAATCACCGAAATTAGCTGTTCAGACTGGTAAGCGTCACGCCATTCAATTCGGTCGCATGCGTGGTAATGCGAGTCTGACTCTGTAAAGCTACCCAAAACGTCTTCTCTCTCGTCATTACACTTGCTGCACTGATGCCTCCACTCTCCGAACGATTCTGAACAGACGACCAGTAATCACCGATTCTGGCGTACTGCGTTACACCCTCTATGCTTCATCCCACGTCCGTAATTGCACTCTTGGTCACGGCAGCGAACGAATGCGGAGTGGTAGCAAACAGGAGAAGGGGAGTGGAAGAGGGAATGGAGGCGATCGGGCGATTCGCCATTCTCAAGTCATACTCAAGCACGTGATTGCTACTGGAAAGGAAACTACAGTAAAGGGAGAAGAAAGAGGTTACAATTGAAAAGGAGGATAGCCCACAGTGGATGATGTGATGGGCTCGTCCGTTGAAGTCGAAGTCATGATGCACGCAGAGCGCGTGTCGAGGACATGTGCGTTGTTTGCCTGCGTGAATAGCAGCACTGGAGAAGAACTCGAATTCGCGCAATGAAGAGACGAAACGCGAGAGAGGCCGCTTAGAACAGCTGTACGCGTTCCAGAAGAGTCGAGACGGATTTGGTCAATGGCTGAGCACTGCTGAGAGGCGCAGAAGAGAGATGACGACAAATGCGTTGGATTACCCACCAAATCGCATGCATCGCACGTGAGAAAAACGGGATCGTCAATGGTAATGCGCTGCTTCGTCACAATGGAGAAGGATCGAGGCGGAGTGGAAGCACGATCATCCGTCATTTCGTCCACCTCTTTCAGAATGCTACTCATCTCATAGACAGAGGCCTCATCCATATGCAATGAAGCTGAAGACGGTTGAGTCGACTGCTTGTACGACTATGGAATACAGGGCCTACTGTGGATACGAGTAGTTCGTTCTTCAGTCGCTCGATTTCCATCTGTTGCTGCTGAATTGTGTTCATCTGGTCCTGGACCATCAGGTCCTTCTTCATAAGCTCGTCCTTGGTCTACTCCTCACCTCTCCCGAATCCATCTACGAGCTGGTGGTAGTACTTCTCCTTCTCGCACTCGGTTCTCAAGGTCTGAAGCGTTGCCTCGTCCACCACGCACATGTTCTGAACGAAGATTCTCCGAATATCAGATAGCTTTGCCGGCTTGTTGCACAACGGGCAAACTCCGTTCAGCTACAGATGGCGAACCAGAAATAGGTATACCCGTATTGCCTGGTCGATGCAACGCGCACAGAACACGTGTCCGCACTTAAGGCAAGTGATCTGATGAACTCCCTTGTTCGTCATTCGCTCGCAGCAAATACAGCAGACACTCTAGTCATTGACTCCCAAAGAAGAGAAGAACTCCTTCTGACACACTCTCATTCCCAGGGCTACTCATTTATGACTCGCAAGAGACGCGAATGAAACAAACAGTCCAACCCACAAAGTACCTAAAGCCACTGCTCTCTAAGCTTCGGACTACGAATGCCGCGCTGGTTCAACGCTCTCTGCAAGTCCGTGATCTTAAAGGCAATATCGTTCTCTAGCGCTCACTCAACCATAAAAGCACATACGATTCAAGCACAGAACAGCTAATGAAGTCTTCGACTTCCCATTCAGGAAATTGATTATATACGTCGCTCCCTCGTCCGTCAGATTGTTCCCTACAGATGACTTCCACGCCCATCACCCACAAGACAAATCCAAAACCCGAACAGGGCAGGAAGTGTCACGCAGCGCCAGCAGAATCGACAGAACGCCTCTCTGCATAATGTTGTTTTCTAACCCTGTCATCGGAGACGATTCGCAATCTACCCGCAATGTACAGCTCTTGGAGCTCCGGAAGCGCCTTCTTGCGAATGACACCGCTCAGCTTCGCACAACCGTCCGCCTCCATGCACATGCCGCTGATGATCAGCTTCCGCAGCTTCGGCGTGTTTCCCGTCGACAAGCCCTCCAGCAGTCCACCGAGCATGTCGTCACTGTAATTGTCTACGCCTCACCCTCGTCCAGTAGAACCCACAAGAAAGATCCAACACGCACAGATTCGGGAACTTGTTCTCCGTGAGCAGGGCGCCGAAGGCACTGAGCTTTACGCTTGACAGGTTGCACTCTATGAGTGAGAGAGTGGGAACGACCGAACGAGAAAGCGTAATCTCGGAAATGAACTCGCTGCGTCCGTCGATGGCGGCAACGATGGCGTCGAGCGCGTCGTCGCCAATGTGGTTCTCTACCCAATGACTCGTCTGGAAAGAGCCCACCATTCAAGTTGATGCGGCACCAGGGCACGGGAGACAGCGAGAGGATCTCGGCGAAGAGCTTGCCTCCTTCCTCTTGCAAATCGTTCTCTAGGACTTACGCCATACGACCGGACGGACGATTCAGAGAGACAGCCTCCAACTTGGGACACGCCTTCGACGCAACCAACTGCTTTAGCGCAACCAAGGATTTGGAAGTGATTCTGTTGTCTACTCGTGAGCACACTCGCTCTCCCGCTACCGTCGATACTGAGGTAGAGGAGTTCCGGACAGCAACCGGCAGAAAGGGCTTCCACGAGGCAAATGAAACCATCATCGGTAAGAGCGTTGCCGCTCAAATTCAGCTCCTGCAGGTACTTCAGCGGCTTTGACATAAGCATTTCCTTCAAGTATTTCGCTCCGTCCAGCCCGATTTCGCAATCTACACATAAACGCGAGGTCCAATGCGCACAAAACATGTCCAGCACGTGGAGCTCGCAGAATTCCTCTCCAGAAATGATTTCCTCCATGTGCTTCACTCCATCGAGATACTTTTCCTTCCCTACAAGCGTGATTTGCGTCGCAAACGGTCCGTACACTGAAGCTCGTATATCTTCTCCATTCTCCGGCGCTAATATCGAGTTATAGGAGCGACAAAGGAGAAGGGGTGCCAGAAAGAGTCCCGATTCCGTGAATGGAGTACCCGCGGGAACCCTGAAAACCCAAAAAGGAGGGAAATCTCCTTCCTCCCGAATCTCATACATGCAGAGAATTCGAGCATGAATATGGATGATGAAGTGAAAGCCAAAGTCGTAGTCCATGGTGCGTACGATCCCTCTGTTTCACGTGTAGTGGAAGTGTTGCTGCAGTCCACCTGCTCAGAGAGCATTCCCAAAGTGGAGGGAGAAGTGCGCTCCTATTTGGAGACTTCGTGCACCAACTATGTGAACGGTCCGCTGTCATTCTCCGGCAATCTATATCTCGTGCAGTGCGTTTCCTCCGTGATCATCTGCGATATTCCCGATTCTGTGGAGCAAGTGCCGTTTTGGAAAGCAGAATTGGCGATTCACGTATTCACGCTAAACCAAGAAGGATCAGCGGCAGAGTCCCTGGACAGGACGGACGATGTCACCGCCTTTCATGAGTGGATGCTCCCTTGCTCGGAGTTTTATCCTCTATGGGACCAGTATGCGATATTGTCCCAATTCACTGTAGTCTGGTGTACGACGAGAACATCAAAGCGGACTTGCTGAACTACGCGACATCAGCCTTCATTTTTTCCCTGAATCATGTCAATCCATCCATTATATCGCTGAATCGTGTTCTACTGCTCCACGGTCCTCCGGGCACTGGAAAGACCTCTCTGTGTCGCGCACTCGCAGAGAAGCTTTCCATCCGTGCGTTCTCTCGCTTCAGCCATATAGCCTTAATCGAAATCAACAGCCACAGTCTCTTCAGCAAGTGGTTCAGCGAGAGCGGAAAGCTGGTGATGAAGCTGTTTGACTACATCCACGATCTCCTGAGCGGCGGAGACACCATGCTGTTCATTCTCATTGGTTCTTCTTGTTCCCGGCACTGAGGGATAGACGAAGTCGAATCGCTGTCGGCGTCGAGGAAGGCGTCGCTCTCTGGAACCGAGCCCTCGGATGGAATGCGCGTCGTGAATGCCCTCCTCACTCAGGTTGCTTTCCTGCGTCTGCGTCACGAGTAGATAGACAAGCTGAAGAACAATCCGAACGTGATGGTGCTGACCACGTCAAATCTCTCGGGCAGTATCGATGATGCGTTCATTGATCGTGCCGACATGAAACGGTACATCGGTAATCCTGGAGAGGTTTCGCGGTTCGTTATTCTGCGAGACTGCATCGATGAGTTGTTGCGCGTGGGCATCATTCGTGATGATGTGAAGTGGGTGGATTATCGCGCCATGTGCAACGAGAAGAACGAGGTCTCTCAGCTGTTGTGCGAGATCGTGAAGGCGACCGAGGGACTCAGCGGAAGGGCGTTGCGGAAGTTGCCATTTCAGGTAAGACTTGAGTGCGTTGGTGAGGGTTAGGCGTATTCCCAGTACCTGTGCGGTCAGTATGTCGTGCTGAAGGACTACTTGGTCGCGCTGAAGAAGGCGGTACTTGGAGAACGACGGGATCGGGACCAGTTGCATTCGTGTATGTGTTTGATGGAAGAAACACCGAACATAAACTACAGTGCTCATCACTTGTGAGCTCGCGTGGATCTACGAGGCGATTCGACTCCCGTGCTCTTCTTCGCCAATCGTGCGCTCTTTCGGGGCGAAGTCGGCGGAGCTTTGCCCTTCTTTGGTGTCTTTAATGTGTTTTCATCCGTTTGTGATTCCTTTTCTTCCTCCGTCTTTCCCGTCTCTTTCATTTCCTCCACGGGCTTTTCTTCGGGTTTGTCTTCCTTTTCTTCAGGTTTTGCCTCCTCTTTCTCTTCGGGTTTGTCTTCCTTCTCCACCTTCTCTTCTTTCTCTTCGTTCTTCTCTTCTTTCTTCTCTTCAGACTTTTCTTCTTTCTTCTCTTCGTTCACCTTCTCTGCATCCTTCTCTTCAGGCTTCACCTCTTCCTTCTTCTCAGGCTTCTTCTCAGCCTCTGGTTCAACCTTCTTCTCCTCCACCTCCATCTTTCCCTCCACCTTCTCCTCTTCCTTCTTCTCCACCTTCTCTTCCACCTCCATCTTCTTCTCTTCCACTTTTCCCTCCTTCTCCTTCTCCTCACTCTTTCCCTCCACCTCCATGTCGCTATCCGCGTCCAGATCCAACAAACGATCATCCACCTTTCGCTTCACCTCCACAGGCTTCTCCTCCTTCACGCCCTCCGGCGTCACACCCTCCTCCTTCACGCCCATCTTCTTCTTCTCCTCGAAGCCCTCGCGCAGACGGGTGATTTCACCATTCACACGCTTCTTCTCTTCCTCGCTCAGACCCTGCATCTCCTTCGCGCTCGCGTCCAGACGACGCTGCGTCTCCTCGTTCCCGCTCGCTGGCAACCAGTACAACTTGGGCTCTGCTGTGGTTTTTATGAAGTGACTCAGCGCCTGGAAGGAGGACAATCGATTCTCCAAACTCATCTGAAGACGGCAAACGCGCTCCTCCAATTGCAACTCATTCAAATGACTCAATTCACGCTCCTTCTGCTCACGCTTCACTTGAATCTGAGTCGTGCGAATCAATTCACTCTCTTGCTTTTCTCTTTCAATCGCCTCTTGCTCCAGCTTGCGCTATACGTGGATCACAAAGTCCATGCAAACCTGACGCTCGAAGAGGGTCTGATCCTTATTCAATATCGTACGAGCTTGGTTCAGATGACCTAAAAGATTACCAAATAATCGGCGATTCCGATTCTGTGCAGCATCTCCCATACTACTCGAGATGCTCTTCATAGCCGCCTTTCTACTCATCACTTAACACAACCCATTACCACCTTTCTTCCTTCACTTCTTCCGTAATCTCAACCTCGCGGAAACCGCCAATCGGGCGCTAGGCGTTATTCCTCCTCACCAATTCTACAGATCTGCCCATCCGCATCGACGAATTGCTACTGGAAATACTAACCGACGATGAGACGACGCGTCTCTTGGAATCACTACTCTTTCAGCGAATACTCCACTCACATACATATCCTGGTCTCTCCGATCTCTACCCATGTCCCCGCGATCGTAACCATCCTCTCTGCGGTCTCTCTCTAGAGATGAACGGAAACGAGAGAAGAGGGACTTCTCGTCGGATACATCTCATTGAGACGATTGTAAATCTTTTCGCGATCGCTTTTAATCCTGCGAAGCTGGTTGGAAATATCTTCTCCACCTACAACAATGGGTGAGAAACCAGAATATCTCCATGCAGCAAATTAAACGTACTCTGACTTGACTCCATTTCCCTGTGATTATACGCTGTAATAATGGAGAAGGAGAGGGATTGCCGTTTTTGTCATTCCACTTCTTCTACCCATTATCCAGATTCCAGAAATCATGCCTTCCGCTAATCCGAAATTTGCCCATTTTGCGGTGTTCATTGACACAGATAACGCCTTGTCAATCGCTCGTTTAAACAAACACAGTTACAGCTCATTGGCAGCAACGAAAGTGGACTTCTGAAGCTCGTCGAAGACCTCCTTGTGATCAAAGAACATCAGGTATTCGATATCATCGCCGTTGTAATGATACAGTTCAAAACAACCCACAGGCGTCACGGCATGCTGATTCATGAACTCCGTGATCTTGGGATAACTAACCATCACTTGCGAGGAAGGCCTCTTACACTTTCATGGGACCAAACATGTAGGACATCGAGTTACGGTAGGGGAAGGAACCGTAGAGGACGTTCATCTTGGGAATCGTTATGACCTTGTAGTCGTCGCTGGCAGGCAACGCCTTGGCCACCTCCAGAGCCTCAGGTCTGTCGTCCAGCACGAAGAAGGCACTCCATTTGTTGTCAACTACGGATGAACTGACATGAATGATCCCTACTGGGGTTCTTCACCTGAGAAGGAGTCGTGTAGTAAGCGCTTCCCATCATCACGAAAGGCGGGTCCATGGGAATCAGCTTGCCGACCTTCTTCTCGAAGTCCATGCATCCCTTCATGCAGTCCTGCATGCTTCCGGAATAGTTCATGTTGCTACCCATCACTCTCACGCCATCTCTCCCACATAATCGTCATCTCGCGGAATTCCTTCATGTCCACAGTTACGTTCCTTCTCGTCACCCAACCTCGACACCACTACTTGAAGAAGCCCATGTAGCACAGCCAAGCGATACACAGGGCAACGATGACCACGACGACGACAATAATAGCGAGGAGCACTGGATTCATAGCGAAACAAAAGAAATAATGAACGAATCCCAACTGTAGAGTCGAGTTCGCTTCGACCAATCAAACACGGATGATCCCGCCGTTCCCCCAATCAACGACGTGAACCACTTTCTTACCGGCAAATCGCAGCTGACCATATCTCGTCCAAACAAACACCAAACGATAAAAGACTACTCCACCTCTCTCGACTTCTCCACC